>Ga0164242_10000088_pt1 | contig 108288 bp, 86 predicted proteins | sample OricomgcompostMG_FD_108783 | JGI IMG/M metagenome (GOLD analysis project Ga0164242, IMG submission 108783) | Miracle-Growth compost microbial communities from Emeryville, California, USA - Original compost - Miracle growth compost (MG) ...
AGAAAGTTTTAATGCAAAAATCAAGGCATTTAGATCTCAATTTAGAGGTGTACGAAATGTGGATTTTTTTCTTTTTAGATTAACTCAAATTTATGCCTAGCCCCCAACTTTTGGACTTGATCCGATTATCTCCTATTTTTTATCATCCTTTCATTATCAATAAATTAAAAACAAAAAAGGAGAAATCAATATGATTTCTCCTTTTTTAGTGACCTCGTCAGGATTCAAACCTGAAACCTCCTGAGCCGTAATCAGGTGCGCTATTCAGTTGCGCCACGAGGCCAAAAATTCGACCGCGAAGATAGTTATTTTTTTATATTCTATCCTAAAAGATTTGATTTTTTATTCAATTTCTGCTGTAATTCCTTTGTCAAGCAAGGATGTACACATTGGTTCTAATGTATTCCAATCACCTGTTTTTACAATGCATTTACCTTTATAATGGATAAGCATTGTACATTGCTCAGCTTGAATTGGATCGTGTTTACACACTTTAATAAGTGAATCAATTACAAAATCAAACGAGTTAACATCGTCATTATAAATAACTAAATGTTGTTGATCTACTAAAAGCTCTAAGAGCTGCGCATCAATAGATTCTTGTGTTTTCGTCATAAATAAATTATATCTACTGCAAAAGTACGGAAAATCATTCCCACAACAAGTTTTTTACTTGAATTTTAACAGATTCTATACGTTTCAAGATAGTTTGTAAGCGCTCTTTTTCTTCAAATTCTAATGGTTCAAAAACAATTTTCTTCGCTTTTAAATCGATTTCACTAATTGGATACGTATTCTTTTGCAACCAATCTGTCAACAGTAAAGGCATATCTCCGGTCCAACTTACTTCCAATTCCGAATACGTTTTTTGGAAGTCCATATTTTTTAAACTCGCAAAATAAAGTCCTTTGGTTGTATCAATTTCAAATCCTTGGTACATTTTTATTTCTTGAGCAGAAGATGGAATATCGCTACTTGAAACATCGGTTAAGCTTTCTATTCTATTCGTTTTAGCATTATAATACGCCCAAATATGTGCATCGTTCCATTGTTGAATTTCTTGTCTTGGAATATCGTAATACGTTTCTTTGGAAACAATTTTTGTTTGAATCAATGAAAGCGTTAACTTTTTACGTGTAACCGAACTGCTGTCTAAAATAATCGTTTGGTTTCCAGCTTGTTTCACTTCAATAGAATCTGCTTTCTCCATTTGACTGGACAAAATAGAAGTTCCATTTTCATCTAATAATTTACGCGCTTCTGCTACAGAAATTCGTTTTCCGTTATAATAAGCGGTTACATACGCATCTGGAATTCCAATTGTGCGCACTTCATTTTTACGATTTACAGCTGTTGTAACATCATCAAACTTACCAGTAGAATAACGAATCTGTTTTGCATCTGTTAATTGCGTAAACAAAGGTTGTATGTTAAATAAACGCTCTTTAGAAACTGGCGTGTTGTAAACTCCAACTTGAACTGTGTAGAAAAGTCCTTTGGTAATTTCAACCGCAGTGGCAACCGTAGCATTTGGCGCTTGGTTATAACTCGACAATTTAGCAACTTCTTCATTAGACAAATCTGTTTGTTTAGTGGATGTTTGTGTAGCATTTTGAACAGATGTTTGCGTTGTATTTTCTGTTGAATTTGTATTGTTTCCATTATTTTGAATAGAAGTTGAAGCAAGCAAAGGTTCATTTGGAGTACATTCTCCTTTTTTAATCATGATATCTGCTTGCGCCATTGTAACACGTTGACCGTCACAATAAGCTACCACAAATGCATCAGAATAACCTAAGGTTCTCACTTTTCTTTGCGCTTCAATAGCTCCATTTTTTTGTCCAAACTCTCCAACTACGTAGCGAATCCATTTGCTATTTGGAATTTTTTCTCCAACAACTGGTGAAAATTCTTTAAAGTTTTCTGGATCTACTGGCGAAACAAATGCTCCAATTTGAATTCTATACACAAGCCCTTTCGATGTAATTTCTTTAATTGGAATAGGATTAGAAGCCGAATAAACGGGTGTTGTAGAGAATTGTAATCCTTCATTAATAATTGGTTGTTCTTTCGTTGTTGGATTGTTTGATTGAGTTGTTGTTTGATTTGTGACAACTTTAGTTCCAGTAGCCTTAACTCCATTTGTCACCATCGCTATTGCCATATTTCTATCATTTCCTAGTAATAAAGGATTAGCAATAAGTTCAGCATTCAAATCGTGGATTTGTTTTTCTAAATAAGCAATTTCGTCTTCTTGTTTTTGCAAATTATTCACCTTAACAACTGCCGCAGCTTGAATTGAATCTTTTCTTTCTGGAGAAGTCTCCACGACCATTTGTTGAATATCATTTTCAATTCCGCTCTTCGTATTAGCTGCCGCTAATTTTAAATTTTGTTCGCGTTGCGTTAACAATTGCAATTCATTCCAATCATTTTTAACTTTTGCATACTCTTTTTGTTGAGCGATACGAATTACCTCATCATCACTTGGTAAAGCTGGCGTATTATTTACATTTAATAGATTCTCATTGTTTACATAATGTTCTTGCAATGCTTCAATTTGAGTACTATTTAAAATTTCAATCGCATCTAATTCCGCAATTTGCGCTTTCATTTTTGCTATTTCAGCATCTATAGCTGGAATTTCTTTCTTTTTAGCTTTTAACTTTTGTAGTTCTAAATCTCTAATTTTCTGTTCTAGTAGCAGTGTTTTATCATCAATTGTTGTGTTCTGATAAACAAGTTCTTCTTGAGAAGTTAAACGATTAGTAGGTTGACCGCTTGCCAATAATAAATCTGATTTAATTTTATCAATGACTAATGCTTTTTGTTGCGCATTAAGTAATGTAATCAATTCGTCTTTTTTGTTTTGAGCCAAAGCAATTTGTTTCGATTGTTGACGAGGTTTCAGCTCATTAATTTTATTAATTGCTAATTCCGTTTCTTTTAATTGCTCGTTTATGGCTAACTGTTGTAATTTTAGCGCAGTATTTTCTGTATTTTCTACAGCAGCATTAAGGTTAGCAACTTGTTGCGCAGTTGCTGATTTTTGATTGGTCAATTCAGCTAATTCAACATTTTCTTTCGCTTCTTGCGTAGCTTTTAATTCTTTTTCAAGCGATTTTTTCTCTTTTCCCTCGGCTGCTAAAAGTTGATTTTGCAAGTCAGCTTCTTTATTTTGAAGCGCTGCTAACTCATTTCCAGGTTGAATAACTTGATTGTTATCTATCGTTGGCTCAATCACTTTTACAATATCCACTTTAGGTTCTGTTACTTTTACAGTATCTACTTGAGATTCAACAACAGCGAAATTATCTAGTTTAGGTTCAACAACTTTAACGCTATCTTTTTGTTCTGGAACAATTTGATTATTAACCGCAAGTGAATTGTCTGCAATTTTTTGATCGATGGTTTTTAATTGAAGATTCGTTTGAGTAATTTCATCCTTAATCATCGATGACGTCAATTTATTTCCTTTGTAAGTCGCTTGTTTTTCTTTTAATTGAGAAAGATATGTGCTTAAAAAATCTCTTTGTTGCGTAAGTGAATCTACACTGATAACATTATTCGAGAAACTCCAAGCAGCGTTTTCTGGCAGTAATTCATTGCGTAAACTTTCAGCCGTTAAACTGCTTGTATCTGAACTTACATTTGTTTCAACCGATTGTTTTTGTTCTAGAGCTGCAATATTATTTGTAGTTACTGCTTTTAATTGTGCTAATTCATCCAATGAAGAAGAAGCAGAAATATTCTCTGGATTTTCTTTCAGTTGAGCTTTTAATGTATTTTCTCTTTTTTCAATCGCCGCAACTAATTCTTGTTGCAATTTCAACTCATCTTTCTGTGCTTTCTTGCTATTCGTATTTGCTTGAATCGTTGCTAGTTTTTCTTCAAATCCTGGAAGTAAATTCTCGTTTGTTGGAATTTCCAATGGAAGTGTATCAACAACTATTTCTTTTACTGGATCTTTTGTTGGTTCTTTAACAGGTTTTTCTATAGAAGCAATCAGATCATTTCTTTTTAGAATATCTTTTTCAATTTTGGATTGATTGGCAGCTAGTATTTTTTTCTCCTGAGAAGCTTCATCACTAGTAACGCTTGCTAATTCATCATTTCTTGCTTTAATTTTTTGAAGCAAGGAACTATCCAATGTATTCAGTGTATTTAAATTTTCTTTTGAAGCTTCTTTATTTGCAAGTTCATCGTGCTGTGTTTGGTAATCATTTGACAAAGCAGTAAGTACATCTGAATTGGTAAGTTTTACTTTTTCAGTTGGAGTAACTTTGTTATCCACTTTATTTTCAACCTTGTTTTCGACTTTATTTTCAACAACTGGTTTATCTAATTTTTCTATGTCTTTTTCAAGTTGTGAAATACTCGATTGCTTTTCGCTTTGCAAAGTATTCAATTCTGCCAACAACTCTTTTGAAGCATTGTCATTTGGATCTTCAGCTAGCTTATTTTCTTGCTCGTTAATCGATTTCGAAATAGCATCTGCCCATTCTTTTTGAACAGTTAATTCAGCTTGTTTCTTTTCTTGAGCTGTACCTTTTGTAGTTTTTACAGCTTGTTCCGATTTAACTAAATTAGGAAACTTCTCTGCTAAATATTCTTTCGAATCAACTTTTGCAACGACATCTACATTTGTAGGTTCTATTTTAGTTGCAGCAAGTGTTTCTTTTGCTGAAATTGATGCGATTAATTGATTTCCCTGATCTTGTAATTGTTGCAAGGTAGTTTCTTTAGCTTTAGCATTTAACTCATTAATGGCTACATCTGTAGAACTGGAAGAGAGATTTGCTATACTTGAAGTGTCGCTCATCGAGTTAATCTCTGCTACGATATTTTGCTTGATCTGATTTTCAAAAGATTTATTGGCAATAAGTTGACGCTCTGCTTTTCTTCGCGTTAACAATTCATTATCAACTACATTTTCATCTTGTGCTTTGTTGATGGTTTGATCGATTTCTGCTTTTCTTTTTTTATTAGCAGAAGATTTTTCCTGTTGCAAAGTACGAATAAGTTCGTCTCGCTCGCTAATTGCTTTCTCAACGCGCGTAATTTCAGTATTGATTTCATCGCGTTTTTTAATCTCAGAAACGGATTGATTAGTTGAGAGATAATCATCGCTTTTAGATTCGTTAAAGTTTTTTTCAAGGTAACTTTTCACTACTGGATCTGTCGAAGCAACTTTGTTAATTAAGTTCGTTTCTTTTACGTCTTTAAAAAGCGCTTCTACTTTTTTAGCATTCTCTAAATTTGATTTGTCTTCATTCAATGATGCAACTGCTTCCTTCGCCAATTCTTGCGCTAATTCAGCTTTTATAGTTTGGTTAATTGCATTCTCCTTTTGAGCAATTGATTGATTGACCAAATTTTTAGCAGAAGAAGCGCTTGAATCTAATTTTGCTTCTGCCATCAACGCTTCTGATTTTTGATTGCTTTCTTTCGCTTCTTCGATGGCTTGATTAGCTACTTGAATCAACTTTTGCGTAGCCATCTTTTTTTCTTCTATTGATGCAGTTAAGTTTTGTACATCCTTAATAGCTATTGGTGCTAATTCTTGAACGGAATAATTGGCTAATCCAACTTTAGATAAAAGCTCTTTTTGCTTTCCAACACTGTTAAGTGAATCTATGTTGAATTCAGAACTGTTTGGTTCAAGTTTAGATTGATTGGCAAATACTTCTGCCAAAATTTCTTCTTGATTGTCAAATACAACTCCTTTTATATTCTCAATTTTAATACGTTCTTTTCCATCTTCCATATAAGCAAAAATGGTTTGCTTCATGGGTTTTAATTCTCCAATATACGGGGCATCAACGATAGCAGTATGTGTTTCTTTTGAGCCTTCAAGTTGAACAATGTAATCGTATTTTCCAGCTTTTGGAACAGTAATTAAATATGCGCCATCATTTCTCGAAGAAGAATAACTACCTACTTCTTTTCCTGTTTCGTGCTCAACCACTTCAATTTTGGCCACTTTTTGATCTGGATTAATTTTAGAAATCAATTCACCTTTAAAAATAACCATTTGATCAGGAACACGCTCTACACGGACTTTGTACACATTGATTTTACCCGATTGACTTTCTCGAGCAGAAGCGAAATAAGCATTTTGATTGAGTGAATCAACTACATAGAATAAATCATCATCTGGAGAAGAAACGGCAAAATCCACATTTTCAACATCTCCAAAACTATCGTCTTCGGAGTTATATTTAGCACGGAAAACATCATATCCTCCCATGCTATTATGTCCTTTTGAAGAAAAATAAAGATAATCTCCACCCGCTTGTAAAAACGGATAATTTTCATCGTATTTTGTATTGACATCTCCTTTCACCAGTTGAGGCATAGACCAAGTTCCATCAGGTAACCGTTTTCTAACAAAAATATCTAACCCAGTTTTAGAATTATCTCCATAACTGGAATAAAAAATCATTTTTGGATTATCAGGAAAATGAATTAAGGGAACTTGATTGTTCTTTTTATCTGTTTTAGATTGGAAATCTTGTGTTATTAAAAGCGTACCTCCAATATTATCTAGATTATACAAACGGAAAAAATCAGACACAGAAATCTGCTGTTTACTGATGACAATCAACTTCGTTAAATTATTGAGAAGCTGCTTACCATTTTTACACATTTCAATTTGCCTGTCAACATCTAATCTAGCGACAGCATTTTCTCCAGCAAGTTTTTTATAATTCTCGTAATATTGAATTGCTTTCTGAAATTGATAGGATAAATGATATGCCTTTCCTAAGAAATAAAAAACTTCTTTCTCAACATTTTCACCTTTAGAAGCATAATTCAAATACTTAAAGGCTTCTTGTTTTCTATCTGAATTATAGAGTAAACAAGTTCCATAACGATAATTGTAGCTATAATCTCTCGGTTGTAAAGAAAGTAAACGAAGATATAAAGATGTTGCTTCTACGTATGATTCACTATTAAATAAGGAATTTGCTTTCTCTTTTAGTTCAGTTTCGGTTTGAGAAATCGCTGAAAAGGGCAATACCAAAAGGCAAGCCCACATACAAAAAGTCAGTATAACCTTAGTATTCAACGGATTATTATTCAATTTTTTCGTTTTATAGTTCTTGAAATGAACTCAATCATTTTCAATAAAGTCCACCAAATTAGTGGTTTCTTCTACGAATTAATAATAATATACGCTTATTTCTTAAAAAGGTTCATTTTACTTTCCTCTCCGTTCAATAATCGCTTGATATTTTTTCGGTGAGAAAACAGCACAGAACTTGCTAGAACGATAGAGAAAACTCTCAACCAGAAAAAGTCATTGTGAAAGGCAAACTCAACAATAAATGGAAAAGCAAACGCTACACAAATTGCTCCAAGAGAAACGTAGTGAGAAACAAGGAAAACAACCAAGAATAAAACGATACAAATCCCTGCTGCTGGTGGATGAATTCCAATAATAACACCTAAAGATGTTGCAACGCCTTTTCCGCCTTTAAAATGCTCGAAAATGGGTAAAATATGTCCTAAAACAGCAAAAACTCCAGCAATTAACTGAATATTCACAACTGTTTCTGGCATTTCTCTATATAAAAGAAAGAATACAGGAAGATACGTTGCTATGAAACCTTTTAGAATGTCAATACATAGAACGATAATGCCTGGTTTTTTTCCTAATACGCGAAACGTATTTGTAGCTCCAGCATTTTTGCTGCCGTGTTCACGAATATCAACACCATACCGCAATTTTCCAATCCAAATTGCAGTTGGTATTGAACCTAAAAGATATGCTATTGACCCAAAAAGGAAGTAATTAATCATTATTCAAATAAACGTTTAAACATACTCACTAAACTGGAGTTGGTTGTAATATCGTACTCAAAGTTCTTAATTTTTTTCTTTTCAGGCTTCATTTCGGTCATACTTTGTGTAAAATCTGGATCTGTGGTATAAATTTTCATCAAACCATTTTTCTTTTTCACATCATAATTGAAGAAATAGGTATTTCCTGGTAAGTCCAAATTTAATCCCATTCTGTACATATCTGCGATTGGCGGTTTATAGAAAGCAACTTGAATCGGCACGCTTTTCAATATTGGCGTTCCATAAATACTTACCAAATCTGCTTCTGTTTGACTTGTAATCAATCCTTTTTCTTCAAAACTTCCAGGCATAGATTTTAACTTGATATTACTCAAGACAAATGTAAAATCATCGCAACCAGGGATTTTAGCCACTTCGCCTTTCAAGGTATAATCAGATTTGAATTTATCCGCTTCTTTTTGTGAATTCCATGTTGCGATAGCAGATTCCAAGGTCGTAAAGCCTAAATTGGTAGGTTTCAACTCTGGAGTAAGCAGAATTTTATCGGCAATTTTCTTGAAAATACCTTTATCCATCGGCGTATTAATACGAGCAGTTAGATTCATAGTAGTTTCTTTCGTCGTTTGATTGTAATTAACAACTCCAACAGCATCAACGGTCATATCGCCATAATCCATTCCTACATTCACTTTTCCATCGCCATTCATCGAACAACTTTGTGTGTGAAGCGAAATGTAATTTCCAACGCTTCCTCTATTGAGCAGTTTTTCTCTACTTGCAATTTCAAACTCTTTACTCGCCTGATTGTATTGTAACCAACCACTAGCTGTAATTACTTTCACATCACTAGGCGAAGTCATTTCAGAAAGGAATGTTGGATACATTTGTGTACTGTCTAAATCATTAGAGAAATGCCAAACGATTCCTGCAGAAAGTGATTTTCCATCCAATGATGTGATTTTATCACCAACTGGAATTTGGATATTTTTAGGGTCAATCTCTGCATTAAAGCTCATCCAATTTTTACTAAATGCATCGCAATTATGGATAATTTTAGTGGCACCTTCAAAACTCAATTTAGGCGTAGAAGCCTTCATCGTTATTGTTCCATAATATTCAAACTGCGGACTCAATTTAAAGCTTTTTTCTTGAGCAATATTTCCCACTGCAATTGTTTGATAGGAAGTATCTAGATATACTTTATCCATTTTCAATAGTGTTCGCGTACTATCCAAATCATAATATGGATAATCTCCAACTGCTGTGTATGCTCTTCTTGCAGTAATATTTGTTTCTGCATTTAATATTTGGTGGTATTTTGTAATGTAATTGGCTACAATACGTGAGTTTTTAAGCGGATCCATTTTTGCTTTTTTACGAATCACAACATTCATACTGTCTGGGAAAATACGTGCATCCGCAACATCAATATAACTTACCTCATCACAGAAAATAGTTTTTGTTTTTAAAACAAATCGTGCTTTCCCTGAAAGGAAACGAAGTGAATCTTGATCTTTATTGATTGAGACAAAGTTTGTTCCTGCTAAATCTAAATCACTTTCTATATTAATGTCAGAATTTTTGGCTTTAGACATTTCAATTTCTTCTTTGTCCATAAACCAAGTAAATACATCCATTTTACAGATGTATTCATTGATTGGAAATTCTACAATAGATTCACCTTCGTTTGATTTAAAAACTCCTTTTCTGTCTTTAAAACTTACATGTGCAGACACATTATCTGTTTTAAATGCAATTCCTGCATCTTCACTTGTTTTATCTTTATCAATTAACTGGAAGAAAGAAGAGTCAGAATCTATATCCCAACGTTGGAACTTGAATAAATCTGAACCAACCATCGCTGTTTTAAAATCAAAAGCTCCACGACCAGTCATTCCTGTTGGGCGAACAAAAGCTTCTCCACGTAATTTTGCTTCTTTATTGAAGAATGTAAGTGGTTCTTGCATAGATCGAGCAGAAAGCACTTTGTTTTTTGGAGAATAAATAAGGAATGCTTGTTCGCTTTCTACATCAGGCATTTGAATTCCAGTTTCCCGAGGTTTATTATTGAATTGACCAACACCTGTTGTTGAATCGGGCAAGAAAGTAAATGCTTTGGAAATAGCCGTTGCCGTTAAATAATCAATTTTTCCTGCTCCTTGTAAACCATTATTAGACAAGACAATTTTATTGTCATATTTTGCTCCTGTACCATAAAAATCATATCCGCCTGCTGGAGCATTTGTTGAAAATCCAAATGAATAATCAGGCATTATTTTTAAGTCTTGTGCAAATTTCGGGAAGATACCTGCAGAGACTAATTCTCCTTTAAAAATTACATTTTTTTCATAAAAATTATCGAGTGAATCAAACTCAAATGGAGCTACAGCAAAGTAGAATCGTGTGCTGTCATAAGCTCCACGTTGTATTCCTGGTGAGTTATAAAATACTTTTGTTTCTTTTTTAGAAATCAATCGTGGATAAGTTGGAAATTGTTTTTGTTTAATTCCAGCTCTGTTACTTGGATCATCTACCAATATTTCTCCTTGAATACCAGCGATAGAAGCTTGTAATTGAATAGGTTTCGTTCCATCTGCTTCTTGCAATGGATTGATACGCATGGATGCATAATCTGAATAAGGAATATTGATTTTGTTCGCATCGTAATCATACGTTCCATCTTTCACACGAACAGACCATTTACCTGAATTTATCCAACCATTAAAGTAAAAATTACGATTATTTTGAATGATTACTTTTGATTCTGCAGGGAAAACGGCTGTTTTTTGGGCATCTGACAATATTACTTGATCAACGCCTGTTAGTTTAAAATCAAGTGAAGACAAATCTACTTCTCCAAATTCAGTATAACGACTCCTTAGTTTATTTTCTTCGGTATATTTTGCTTGTAGACTTTTTAAACTAGGTGTGCTATTAATTTCTTCTTGGCTAACATCTTGAATTGCTTTAGGACGCAAATCGCAAATGAAATCAATATTATCATAATCTTTTTTGCGCGATTTTGACTGAATAAAATTATCTGTTTTAGGAAGAATAGTCACTTTACTCCTATTTAAATCATACGAAATAAAACCATCGATTGCCAATTGCAACATCAAAGGTTTTGCTTGTTCAATAGTTCTTCCTAGAGCAGAAGCCGCTTTACCTTCGGTCATTTCATATTCATCGTACTTATATGCATAAGCTGAAAGTGCAACCAGTGGATGCAATTGAGAAAGTCCTTGTAATTGATCATATAATCTCTCATCAAAGAAATTTTTAGACTCAAAATGCGCTGAACGTTGTTCTAGAGCGACACCTTCTGACCATGTATACACCAAACGAGTTTCTTTTCTATTCCATAAAATACGGTCTACATATAAATCTAATTTATGATAACTATCCAAAAATGGAGATTGAGCAGCGCCCGTTTTTCCTCTTGAAAATTCCAATTCATCTTTAGCTTTTGTAAAACGGACATCCAATCCAGAGTGCGTAATGCTATCTTTTAATCCTAACTTAATACAAATTGCAGCATTTGAAGCCGTTAATCCTTTTTCATCAATACTAAATTCTTGACTTTTCACTGTTGCGAAAAGTAGTTTATTTCGGTAGAAGTGCATTTCTGCAAGATCATCAAGCGTTCCTACTCCAACGAATATAGATCCTTTTAATGCAAAACCTCCCACATAATCAACTTGTGGTATAATCTCTTTGATTAATAAGTCTTTATTAAAGGAAGTGAAAAGTGGGAATTTTTTATCCACTTCTCTTGTAAAATTCATGGTTCTTTCTGAGAAAGAACCCAATAATGGTTCTTTGAAATAAGGCGTGTGAAGTGTAACCGTATCACAATTATAACTTTTCATTTTAAGCGAAAACTTATAGGTATTTAAATCCGCCCAAGTTTCATTTGCTGGTAAACCCACTTTTTCCCAAGTAACTTTACCGCCTTTCCCTTCCCATTTTTCAGAAATTGGATCGTAGACACCTGACGTGTTTACAATAACCGCACTATCTTCATAAGGCGCTTTTTTCTGTGTGTTTTTATCTCCATTTAAGACAACACAACTCAAGGTTCCATTTGTAAATTGAATTTCTGGACCTGCATTTGTATAGTTAAATAAATACGTTCCTCCTCTAAAATAGCATTCATAATTCGTTGAGCTATAAATCATTCTTTTAGAAAATAAACCAGAAGAAACCGTAATAAATTCTTTAAATTTAGCTGTAGTTCTACTGTCTAACATTTTATCAACAGTAGCATGCCAAGCATCGTAACTAGCTTCTGGTTGTTTATTTTTATCAAAGGAATACACCGAGAAAACGTAATTATAAACTTCAGGAAATGGTTTTAGATTCTTAGAAACCATCAAATTACAGGTTTCTACCATTTTAGTAAAATGCTTCTCAACGAGTTGATTGGTTAACACAAATGGCTCAAATTCCTTCATGAAGTCTCTTGTCGTTTGTGGATCAAAAGCAGCTAAATATTTATCCAATTCTTTTACAAATTTCTCTTTATTTGGCGTGAATGTTTGAGAATTAACTTGATATGAAATCAAGAGTAATAAACATGGTGTGATCAATTTTCTTAGCATACTGTTAGTGTTTAATTAGTTTGATACAAGCCCAATTGTCTCTTGTAATATGTTTGTTATAGCTAAAGCCATAGTTTGAAGCAATGTCGACTAAATCATCCACATCGGATTCAAAGAAACCACTTAAAAAAAGCGTTCCGTTTTTCTCTAATGTTTTAGAATAACTTGGTAATTGTTCTTTTAGTACGTTTTTGTTGATGTTGGCTAATATTAATTCAAACGATTTTCCTTCAATTAAATCTACATCACCCAATAAAGCTGTAATTTCATTGCAATGATTTCTTTTAGCGTTTTCTATACAATTTTCATACGCCCAATCTTCAATATCAATAGCAAGAATTTCTTTTCCTCCTAGTTTTTCAGCGAGAATTGCCAAAACGCCTGTCCCAGAACCCATATCGAGAATCTGACGAGATAAATGTGGCATTTCAAGTAGCATTTTTGCCATCATCCAAGTTGTTTGATGATGTCCTGTTCCAAATGACATTTGAGGTTGAATCCAAATGGTGAGTTCTTTTTCGAGTTCTTTTGAATGAAATGGTGCTAAAATCGCGAGACGATTATCGACAAAAACAGGCTCGAAATCTGCTTCCCAAGCTGCATTCCAATTTTTTTCTTCTATTTCGTTAATAGCATAATTGATTTCCACTTCTGAGTTCATTCCTTTTATCAATCCTGGAAGTTGAATTAAATGTTCGAGATTAACAGAATTTACTGGACCATAAGCCTTCATTCCATTTTCAGTTTCCACAAAACTTTCGTAGCCCAAATCAGCTAATTCTGAAGACAGAATATCTGACCAAGGATTTTTAGGGTTAAGGTGAAAATCAATCTCGTAATAATTCATATTGAACTAAATTATAAAAAAATGGTGAAATTACAATTCCTTAGCAATCGCTAAAAAATCAGTTGCTTTTAATGATGCTCCACCAATTAGTCCGCCGTCGATATTATTTCTGCCAAACAATTCAGCAGCGTTATCAGGTTTACAACTACCTCCGTAAAGTATCGTTAAATTTTCAGCAATTGGCGTACCAAATTTTTCTGCAATACAAGTGCGAATAAATTGGTGCATTTCTTCTGCTTGATCTGAAGAGGCTGTTTTGCCTGTTCCAATTGCCCAAATAGGTTCGTAAGCAATGACAACAGTAGAAATTTGAGTAGCATTCAGATGAAGTAAACTTTCTTCTAATTGGTTTTTTACAAACTCATTTTGCTTATTTTTTTCTCTTATCTCAAGCGATTCACCACAACAAAAGAGAGGAATAAGCGCATGTTCAAGCGCAGCATCAACCTTCGTTTTGATATATTCATTGGATTCATGAAATACTTCTCTTCTTTCTGAATGTCCAATTAAAACGGCTTTTACACCAATATCTTTAAGTTGCGCAATAGAATTTTCTCCAGTAAAAGCACCAAACTCTCCTGGATAAAAATTTTGCGCTCCAATAATCAACTTTGAATAGGATGAAAGTTCACTACAAATACTATCCAAAAACAAACTAGAAGGAAATAAAAACATCTGTTTTGAATCATCTCCAAAATGTGCTACATCCAATTCTTTTACAAGCTGAATGGCTTCTTGTTTAAGAAGATTCATTTTCCAGTTACCAGCAATGATCTTTTTTCTCATTTTAATGGATGCAATTTTGTGATAGTTTCAAAAGTTGGTATTGCTCTATGCGGATATTTATCGACAACAATTCCCTTTTGAATTAATAATAATCCAGGATTTGAACGACAAACAGCTTTCAATTCTGTTCTATCATTACTAAAGATAAGAACATCCCAATTGAATTTCTTTTTGAATGCACGAATAATATCGCTTCCTGAACCACACATGATAATGAATGGGATATTGTTCATTTTTGCTTTTTCTGCAATTTGTTTTATCTCGTCGATATTCGACCAATTAGCTTCTTCCAATGCAGTTGACGACAAAACAAAAATAGAAGGAGCTTTCAAAATATAATCTAAAGCAGAAACCTCTGTCAGTTCTGGATTAATAACCGTGATAATTTGCTTGGTATACGAAGTATCGTAATCTTCCGGCATAAAATCAGCTTTTAACATCGTATCAGAAATACCAAAAGTAGTATTCGTCATTACCACAACTTCTGTCATCGCATTTGCCAATAATTCTTTTATCATCGGATTTTCTTTATCACTTTTTGAAAGTTCTGACAAAGAAATATACGGATTAAATTGCTCTGTAATAGAAGGTAATCTTCCTTCTACAATTACTTTTGGTAAAATAGTATCGTATTTCCAATTTTTATTTTCCCAAATTTTTGAAGCGTTGTAATCAGTTTGTGACATTGATTTTACTTCGCCTGTTTTTACATTTTTATATACGAACGTATTTTCAATTTTCCCTTCGATTCCATTGTGCATATTTTCATACAAATTACTTCCAATGGCATAAGGACGATAATCTTTTAGCGGCGCGTACAACAAAACATACCAAACTACTAGTGATGATAGTACAATGGACATCAGAATACTTCCCCAAGAATTTCCTAAGAATTTTCCACCGGAACGCCTTGTCCAAAGAGAAAGTAACCATACAGAAATTGCAAATACTACGGGGAAATACCAACCGAAAACCCAAGAAAAGTAAGCAACAACAGCCAAGGATGCGAGTCCTAAATAACTGTTTTCTTTATTTGTATTTGGTCGAATTCTCCATTGCATTGCAAAAATAATCAATACAAAATAGTCTAAAATAAGATCTTTCCAGAATGATTCTTTTGGCGTTAACGAACGCCCCAAAGATCCTTTCAAAGCATCTCCGAAACAGCCACAATCTGAAACACATTGAACATTTTTTTGTTCTGCGATAACAACGGTATTTTTATCCTTAGAAATGACTTTTAAATCATCGCGTAATTTTGCTTTATGGATGTAGTCAATTCCTTGAGGTGAATTAACTGGAAAGGACATTTTATTGACATACGTTTCATTTGGATTACATTCGCTTGTGTGTAAGGTTAGTGCAGTAAAAAACAACATTATTCCCAGTAAAAGCCACGAAGCTAGTTTCATTTTAGCATTTATAATGACCATTACGCCGAGCACAATTTCTATCACGCAAATCACAGCAGAAAGAATCAAAGCATAATCTATCAGCCATTCTAAAGAAAAACTTTCCCATCCAAAAATGTCTCGAACACGGTACGCAAGTGCGCCATCTTCAAAATACTCTTCTAGTTTATAGGCAAATCCAAGTGGATCGTTTGCTTTCACTAAACCGGAAACAATGAATAATCCTCCGACAAAAGCTCTTGAAACATACGAAAGTAAATAAAAGCCTTTTAGAATAAATAGACCAATTAATCCAATTCCAAAAACTAAAAATCCAACTGGAAGTATCCAAGAATTATCTTCAAATCCATCATGGAAACCACATACCAATAAAATTAACCCAGTAAGATTGATTAGAATTAATAATACATTAAGCGGTAATGAGCTTCCTTCTACCTTTAGCAATGCTGATTTTCCAGATTTCATATTTTCAATAATTAATTTTGTTCTAATAAAATAAGTGCAAAAACGGCGTAATTAAGCATATCGTAGTAATTTGCATCAATTCCTTCGGAAATAAGTGTTTTACCACTATTATCTTCGATTTGTTTCACACGCAATAACTTCATCAAAATCAAATCAGTCAATGATGAAACACGCATTTCTCGCCAAGCTTCTCCATAATCGTGATTTTTTATTTCCATCAATTGAGTTGCTTTTTGCGTATATTCATCGTAGAGAGAAAGTGCTAATTTTTCATCTATTTCAAGCGGAAGTGTTTCTCCTTTTTCCAACTGAATAAGCGCCATTATGCAATAATTAATGATGGCACCAAATTCTCCTTCTATCGATTCGCCAACTTTATTTTCTTTCGTTTCTTGGATGGTTCTAATGCGTTGCGCCTTGATAAAAATTTGGTCTGTAAGCGAACTAGAGCGCAATATTCTCCAAGCCGTACCGTAGTCTTTGGTCTTTTTTGCAAAGATTTCTCTCGAATTTGCAATAACTTGCGTATATTGTTCCGTTGTGTTGTGCATTTTTGTACTTTCCAAATTGAAAAGGGAAAGATAAACATTTTTACGAAATGGAGAGTATTAATTGTAAAGGGAAAATCTTAACACTCGATGAGCCACGCATCATGGGCATTGTTAATTGCACACCCGATTCGCTTTATAACAGCTATGGAAATCAAGCTATTAAAACTGTTTTAGAGCTTGTTGAAAAAATGATTTTGGAGGAAGTTGATATTGTTGATGTTGGCGGGTTTTCTACACGGCCTGGTGCCGAATTTATTTCTGAAGAAGAAGAGTTGAAGAGAATTATTCTTATTATTCAAGAAATTCATCAAAAATTCCCCGATTTAATCATAAGTGTAGATACATTTCGAGAAAAAGTAGCCAAAGAAGCTGTTTTCTCTGGAGCTTCAATCGTAAATGATGTGTCAGGCGGAATTGAACCAAATCTATTTTCTTTGTGTGCAAAACATTCTATTCCTTATATACTCATGCATATAAAAGGAGCGCCAACAAAAATGATGGATGACACACATTATGACGCATTGGTTCCAGAAATCTATCGTTATTTTTCAGAAAAAATAGCACATATACAAAGTGCAGGCGTAAAAGACATTATTCTCGATTTAGGCTTTGGTTTTAGCAAAACATTGGAGCAGAATTATGCGCTTTTCAATCACATTGATTTCTTTAACACGCTCCAAAAACCTATGCTTGTTGGTATCAGTCGAAAATCGATGTTAACCAAACTTTTGCGCATAGAAAACAAAGACGCTTTAAATGCAACGAGTGTATTAAATACCTTTGCACTTGTAAACGGTGCTCATTTTTTACGTGTTCACGACGTGAAAGAAGCTGTAGAAATAAAAAAAATTGTTGCTTGTTTAGCTCAGAATAAGTAAGACCTAAATCTTAATTCATTCTTAAAAAAGCAACTTCTTTTTCTGTCAAATGACGATAATGTCCACGCGGTAAATCTTTTTTGGTTAAACCTGCAAAGACAACGCGATCTAGTTTAACTACCTTGTAACCAATCGCTTCCATCATTCTACGAACAATACGATTTTTGCCAGAGTGAATTTCTATTCCCGCTTCGTAATTTCCTTTTCCTTCGACTAGTTCAAATTTATCTACTTTGATTTTACCGTCTTCAAGGTCAATTCCTTTTATCAATTTATCGATGTCAGCTTGTTGCATAGGTCTATCCGTTTCAACATGGTACATTTTTGTAACCACATGAGAAGGATGTGTCAGTTTTTTTGCCAAATCGCCGTCATTGGTAAACAACAACAAACCTGTTGTAGCTCTATCTAAACGACCAACTGGAAAAACGCGTTCTTTACATGCTTTGATCACCAAAGACATAACTGTTCTTCTTCCCCAAGGATCATCCATCGTTGTGATGAAATCTTTTGGTTTATTGAGTAATACGTAACGCTTTTTTTCTGGATTTACGATTGCATCATCATACTCTACTTTATCTGTAGGTAGGACTTTGTGACCCAATTCGGTAACTATTTTACCATTAATGGAAACGACACCAGAAGTAATGAGTACATCTGCTTCTCTACGAGAGCAAATTCCAGCATTACTAAGGTATTTATTTAAACGAATTTCATCATCGTTCATCTTTGGCATTGGATCGCCTTTTTTTACTTTTTCTTTAAATGGGTAAAACTTGCGTTTTGCAGAAGCTTCTTCTTCTCCTTTTTTTCCATTTTTCGAAATAGTAATAGACTTACCTCCTTTTGAACTTCCAGCTGAAGTAGCTGGTCTTTTTGTTCCTGATTTTGCACCTGCAGATGAGGTGCTAGGTCGTGATTTTGCAGTTGAACTTTTGTTGCTGCGTCCTCCCGACGGATTATTGTTCTTATTCATCACTATGATTTTGAGGCGCAAAGATACACGCTTTTTCTGAATTCAGTGATATTGCAATTATGATTTCCTAATTTAGAATCAGTCTAAAAAAGTCATACGTTGGTATGTTTTTCAAAGAAATCGGTAAATACTTTTTCTTTTTTGTTGTAATATCGCCCTTTATCTTTTAAATTTGAACTTTAATTTAATAGTGAGATATGACTAACTCAACAGTAGAGGACTATATACCTCTTGTCTTACAGGCAATTGTGGCTCTCGGATTCGTTGTCGGGACCCTAATTATCACGCATATTTTAGGTCCAAAACTGCGTTCAAAAAAGAAAAACTCAACTTGGGAATGTGGAATTGAGATGGAAGGCGATGCGCGCTTCCCAGTTTCTATTCGTTATTTCATGACGGCAATACTTTTTGTGTTGTTTGATGTTGAAGTAATCTTCTTTTATCCATACGCAGTGAATTTTAAAGCACTTCAATTAGATGGGTTATGGGCAGTATTAATGTTCGTAAGCTTTTTCTTAATTGGATTTCTCTATGTTTATAAGAAAGGAGCATTAGAATGGGAAAAATAGAAATGAATGAAAAAGTTGAAATCGTTAATGGCGTAGAAGTCATTAATGGAGAAGGTTTTCAATTATCTAGTTTAGATAAAGTTATTGCGAGCGCGCGTGCTAATTCAGTTTGGCCACTTCCTTTCGCAACATCTTGTTGTGGAATTGAGTACATGGCGACAATGGCAAGTAATTATGACCTTGCTCGTTTCGGAATGGAACGTATGTCATTTTCTCCACGTCAAGCAGATTTGCTAATCGTTGCAGGAACAATTTCAAAAAAATTAGGACCTATCTTAAAGCAAGTTTACGAACAAATGGCTGAACCTAGATGGGTTCTTTCTGTTGGTGCTTGTGCTAACACAGGTGGTATTTTCGATACATACAGCGTTTTACAAGGAATTGATAGAATCATTCCAGTTGATGTGTATGTGCCTGGATGTCCGCCTCGACCTGAGCAAATTATTGATGGGGTTATGAATATTCATAAATTGGTAAATCACGAATCTTTAAGAAGAAGAAATTCTCCTGAATATAAGGAATTGATGAAAAGCTATAATATCGAAGTAAATGGCTAAGCAAGAATTGACTAACGAAGGCGTTTTAGAACAACTAAAAGCGCAGTTCGGAGAAGCGATTGTGGATGCTTCTACTCCGTACGATTTACTTACTGTTGAAGTGAGTACTGATAAAATGCACGAAGTCATCCTATGGGTGAAAGAATCAGCTTCTTTGAAAATTGATTTTTTAACCAACTTAGGTGGCGTTCATTATCCAGACGATAAAGGAAGAGAATTTGCAGTAGTTTATCATTTACATAGTTTGGTAAACAATTTCAGATTGAGATTAAAGGCGTTTTTACCTTTAGAAAATCTTGAAATTAACTCTATCGTTGATATTTACGTAGGAGCAAATTGGATGGAAAGAGAAACATACGATTTTTTTGGTATTATTTTCAAAAACCATCCTAATCTGAGACGTATTTTGAATGAAGATTCAATGGATTATTTCCCAATGAGAAAAGAATATCATTTGGAAGATGCTACACGTGAAGATAAAGATGACCGATATTTCGGTAGATAAACTAGGAAATTATGAGCACTTTTAAAGCAGAAAGTATACATAAACAAGCAAATACTTTATCAAAGGAAACTATTGATGGAGAAATTGCAACACTCAATTTAGGGCCTACTCACCCTGCTACACATGGTATTTTTCAAAATGTACTACAAGTAGATGGCGAGAAGATTTTATCGTCAGAACAAACTGTAGGATATATCCATAGAGCATTTGAGAAATTAGCAGAAAGAAGACCTTACAATCAAATAGCTCCAATAACGGATCGATTAAACTATTGTTCATCACCCATCAATAATATCGGATGGCACATGACTGTAGAAAAGTTAATCGGTGCAGAAATTCCAAAACGCGTACAATATATGCGTGTAATTATCATGGAACTAGCTCGAATTGCAGATCATTTAGTTTGTAACTCGGTAATTGGTGTTGATACTGGTGCATTAACTGGATTTACGTATCTTTTTCAAGAAAGAGAAAAAATTTATGAGTTATTCGAAGAGGTTTGTGGAGCGCGTTTAACAACTAATATCGGTAGAATCGGTGGTTTTGAGCGTGATTTTTCACCTGCTTTTCATGCAAAATTAGATAGTTTCTTAAAAACTTTTCCAAAAATTTTAAAAGAATTTGATGATCTATTAACTAGAAACAGAATCTTTATCGACAGAACAAGAGGTGCTGGTCCAATTTCAGCACAACGCGCTTTAGACTATTCTTTTGTTGGTCCAAATTTAAGAGCTGCAGGAGTTGATTACGATGTTCGCGTTATGAATCCTTATTCTTCTTATGAAGATTTTGATTTTATCATTCCAATTGGAACAAATGGCGATACATACGATCGATTTACAGTTCGTCAAGAAGAAATTAGACAAAGTTTAAACATCATACACCAAGCTGTAAATAATTTACCTGAAGGTAATTGTTACCATGCGGATATTCCTAATTTTTATCTTCCGAGAAAAGAAGAGGTATACAACGATATGGAACAATTGATTTACCACTTCAAAATTGTTATGGGTGAAATGCCACTTCCTAAAGGAGAAGTTTATTTCAGCGTAGAGGGTGGAAATGGTGAATTAGGTTATTATTTAATTAGTGATGGAGGTCGTACTCCATATCGTTTACAATTCAGAAGACCTTGTTTTATTTATTATCAAGCATATCCTGAAATGATAACAGGTCAACCAATCAGTGATGCCGTTTTGACTTTGAGTAGTTTGAATGTAATCGCAGGAGAATTAGACGCTTAATATTATAAGAATAATGAGTACAGAATTAATACATACAGAAAAACCAAGCTTCAGCAAAGAAAAAATGGCTGAAGTGCAGGAAATAATCAAGCACTTTCCTGAAGGGAGACAAAAAAGCGCTATTCTGCGCATATTGCACATGGCAGAAGCAGAATTTGGCGGATGGTTGAGTCCAGAAACAATGGATTATGTAGCTGAAATTTTAAGCATAGAACCAATCGAAGTATACGAAGTAGCTTCTTTTTATTCCATGTACAATTTAGAGCCAGTTGGAAAGCATGTTTTTGAAGTATGTCGAACTGGTCCTTGTATGTTAGTTGGAAGTGATCAAATTATCGAACACATCGAGCAAACATTAGACATCAAAGTAGGTGAAACTACAAAAGATGGCATGTTTACATTACAAGCAGTTGAATGTTTAGGCGCTTGTGGTTACGGACCAATGCTACAGTGTGGAAAAAAATACCACGAACATTTGACTAAAGAGTCTGTTGATCAATTGATTGCAGACTTTCGTTCGGGTAAATTACCAAATAAGGAAGATAAATAATGGCACGCAAGATACTTTTAGAACACATAGACGTACCGGGAATTGAAACGTATGATGTTTACCGCAAACATGGTGGCTACCAATCAGTAGAAAAAGCGTTAAAAACAATGACGCCTGATCAAATTGTAGAAGAAGTAAAAGCTTCTGGTTTGAGAGGACGTGGTGGTGCAGGTTTCCCAACAGGAATGAAATGGTCATTTATTGCAAAACCAGATGGCGTTCCACGTCATTTATTGTGTAATGCAGATGAAAGTGAGCCTGGAACATTCAAAGATCGTTATTTGATGGAAAAAATTCCTCATTTATTGATTGAGGGAATGATTGTTTCAAGTTTTGCACTTGGAGCAAACTTATCGTACATCTATATCCGTGGAGAATACCATTGGATATTAGATATTCTAGAGAAAGCAATAGCCGAAGCTAATAATAAAGGATGGCTTGGAAAAAATATACAAGGTTCAGGATATGATTTAGAATTACGTGTTGCTTTAGGAGCAGGTGCATATATCTGTGGAGAAGAAACAGCATTAATCGAATCATTGGAAGGAAAACGTGGTAATCCACGTATGAAACCACCTTTCCCAGCTGTTAAAGGTCTTTGGGGGCATCCAACAGTGGTAAACAATGTGGAAAGTTTGGCTGCTGTTGTTCCAATCATCAATATGGGCGCTGAAGAGTATGCTAAAGTTGGTGTTGGAAGAAGTACTGGAACAAAATTAATTTCTGCTTGTGGGAATATCAAAAACCCAGGAGTATATGAAATAGAGTTAGGTCTTCCGGTGGAAGAATTTCTTTATTCAGATGAGTGGTGCGGCGGTATCGCTAATGGAAAAAAATTAAAAGCATGTGTTCCTGGAGGTTCATCAGTGCCAATTTTACCAGCTCATTTGTTGTGTAAAACTGCTACTGGAGAACCACGATTAATGTCTTACGAAAGTCTTGCAGAAGGTGGATTTGAATCAGGTTCTATGTTAGGTTCTGGTGGATTCATCATTTTTGACGAAGATCAATGTATTGTACGAAATACGTGGAATTTTGCGCGTTTTTATGCGCATGAGTCATGTGGACAATGTTCACCATGTCGCGAAGGAACAGGTTGGATGCAACGTGTTTTGAATAGACTTGAACTAGGACAAGGAAATATGCGTGATATTGATTTATTAGCAGAAATCAACAAAAAAATAGAAGGAAATACGATTTGCCCACTTGGTGATGCAGCAGCATGGCCAGTAGCAGCGGCAATTCGTCATTTTAGAGAAGAATTTGAATGGCATGTAACGAACCCAGAAGATGCTCAAAAAGGCAACTATGGTTTGTTAAAGGCATCAATGGTATATTAATTTTGCGTTTATCGCATTTTAAAATTAGAAATCATGGCAATGGTTAAGGTAACGATTGACGACATAGAAATAGAAGTAGAAGAAGGAACAACGATTCTGAACGCTGCTCGATTAATTGGTGGAGACGCTGTTCCTCCAGCAATGTGCTATTACGGACAGTTGAAAGACACAGGTGGTAAATGCCGTACTTGTTTGGTAGAAATTGCTCAAGGTTCTGCAAAAGATCCTCGTCCTATGCCTAAACTAATGGTTTCGTGTTCTACGACTGTTCAAGATGGAATGGTTGTGAAAAACAAAACGAGTCAACGAGTACTAGATAACAGAGGTGGAGTTGTTGAATTTTTATTGATCAACCATCCTCTAGATTGTCCTGTATGTGATCAAGCTGGAGAATGTAAATTACAAGATTTAAGTTTTGAACACGGACTTGCAAAATCTCGTTTCGAAGAAGATAAACGTGTGTTCGAACCTAGAGAAATAGGAAATAATATCAAATTACACATGAACCGTTGCATCTTATGTTACAGATGCGTACATGTGGCAAATGAATTGACAGATACACGCGTTCATGGAGTTGTAGGAAGAGGTGAACACGCTGAAATAAGCACCTATATTGAAAGAGCAGTTGATAAAGATTTCTCTGGAAATATGATTGATGTTTGTCCTGTTGGAGCTTTAACAGATAGAACAGCTCGATTCAAAAGTCGTGTTTGGTTCTTAAAACCACAAAATGCTTCATGCGAATGTTCAAAATGTTGCGGAAAAGCAGTGATTTGGACGTTTGGGAACGAAATTTATCGTGTAACAACACGACAAGATAAATACGCTGAAGTAGAAACAATCGATGGAAAACCAGCATGGATTTGTGACGAATGTCGTTTTGAGAAAAAAGATATAAGCAAATGGAATGTTGAAGGACCTCGTAAAATTGACCGTCACTCGGTAATTTCTCAAGGACACTACGAACGTAAAATTGGTGATACGCCAAAAATTGATAACTCGACAAAAAAATTAATCAATGAATAGCACCGAACTAATCGAAAAAAGCATATTAGTAGTTTGCCTTTTCGGGCTAAGTTTACTTGTCGCAGCATACTCAACTTATTTCGAAAGAAAAGTTGCTGCTTGGATGCAAGACCGTGTAGGTCCAGATAGAGCTGGTCCATTCGGAATACTTCAACCTCTAGCAGATGGTGGTAAATTCTTCTTTAAAGAAGATTTTATTCCAGAGAAAGCAGATAAATGGTTATTTATTATGGGTCCAGGAATAGCGATGTTTACAGCGCTAATGACAGGGGCTGTAATTCCATGGGGGCCAGATTATGTTTCAGAAACTGGAACTTTTGCAATGCAAGTTGCAGACGTTAATATTGGTATTCTTTATATTATTGGTTTCTTATCAATTGGAATTTACGGAATCATGATTGGAGGTTGGGCTTCTAACAACAAATATTCGCTATTTGGTGCTATTCGTGCTTCTTCTCAAATGATTTCTTATGAACTTGCAATGGGAATTTCTATCATCACAATTGTAATGATGACAGGAAGTTTGAGTTTAAGAGATATTGTAAACTCACAACATGGAATGAATTGGAATATATTCTACCAACCATTGTGTTTCTTGATCTTCTTTATTTGTTCACTTGCAGAAATGAACCGTGCACCTTTCGATTTACCTGAATGTGAAAGTGAACTTATCGGTGGATACCATACAGAATATGGATCAATGAAATTAGGATTCTTCCTTTTCGCAGAATACACAAATTTATTCATCTCTTCAGGTATTATTGTTGTTCTATTTTTTGGAGGATATAACTTCCCTGGAATAGATCATTTTACAGGACTCACACTAACAATACTAGGAACAGCAGCATTCTTCCTTAAAATACTATTTTTCATCTTTGTGATTATGTGGATACGTTGGACACTTCCACGTTTCAGATTTGATCAATTGATGCATTTAGGTTGGAAAACACTAATTCCTTTGTCGCTTATTAATTTATTAATTACAGGATTTGCAATGGCTTTCAATGAAGGCTGGTTTTAATCCTTGATAAAAAAAGTATGGAAAGTTTAACTAATAGAAGTAAAGTCGTTTCTGATAAGAAAATGACACTTGCGGAAAAAATATATCTTCCTGCGATACTCGCTGGAATGAAAATTACACTCAGCCATGTATTCAAAAAAAATAACACCGTAAAATACCCAGAAGAACAACGTGAATTTGCGCCTGTTTATAGAGGAATGCACGTGTTAAAAAGAGATGAACAAGGAAGAGAAAACTGTACAGCTTGCGGACTATGTGCTGTAGCTTGTCCTGCAGAAGCAATCACTATGATTGCTGCAGAACGCAAAAAAGGAGAAGAAGGATTGTACCGTGAAGAAAAATATGCAGCGAAATACGAAATCAATATGATTCGTTGTATTTTCTGTGGATTATGCGAAGAAGCTTGTCCAAAAGAAGCAATTTTCTTAACAGATCAACTCGTACCTTCATCTTTCGAAAGAGAAGATTTCATATTTGGAAAAGATAAATTGGTAGAATCACTTGAACACAGAGTTGATATCACCAAAAGACAACACACCGGAAAAAGAACTGAAAAATGAATCTAGCAACTATCGCCATAATTTTGGGTGGTTTAACCATTGGTTCTGCACTAATGGTTATCCTGAGTAAACACCCCGTTAGAAGTGTACTTTATTTAGTACTTACTTTTTTCCTTATTACAGCAAACTATGTGTTGATGAATGCTCAATTTATAGCAATCGTTAATATTATCGTATACGCTGGAGCTATCATGGTTCTTTTCTTATTCGTTTTGATGTTATTAAATCTCCGCAAAGAGAATGAACCAAAAACACCTTTAGTAGGAAAAGTTGCTGCAGCATTAGCTGGAGGAAGTTTACTTATTGTATTTGTTGCAGCAATTAAAGATAGTGTTATGCTAACCGAAGCTGTAGTTGGAGACAATCAGCAAGGACTTGTTCAAAATCTTGGACACTTACTGTTTACAAAATACGTATTACCGTTTGAAGTTTCATCTATCTTGTTTATCGCTGCTATGGTTGGTGCCGTATTGCTAGCTAAACGAGAATCACAAATACTAGAATAATTATGATACTCTCTACCATATTTGAATCAGGACTATCGATTCATTTTTACCTTTTTCTTTCTACAATTCTATTTGTAATAGGAGTAGTTGGAGTAATGATCAGAAGAAATGCAATCGTACTTTTGATGTGCATCGAACTTATGCTCAATGCTGTGAACTTATTGCTCGTTGCATTCTCAACCTATTATGGAAAAGGAGATGCGCAAGTCTTTGTATTTTTCATCATGGTGGTTGCAGCCGCAGAAGCAACTGTAGGTTTATCCATTTTAGTGATGGCATACAGAAATGCACGCTCTATAGATGTGAGTATTTTCAATAAACTTAAAGGATAGTAAAATGTCAATAGAACAAATGATTTTAACCATTTTAGCACTGCCACTTATCGGTGGACTTATCACAGGCGCATGGGGGAAAAAATTACCAAAGAAAGTAGTTGGAGCAATTGCTACTGGAGCGATATTCGTTTCGTTTGCACTAGCTCTTACCGTATTTTTTAGCTTAAAAGGTCAGCATTTGATACACCTGTTTACCATTATTTCATTTGATAGCTTTCATTTGAATGCCGGTTTTCAAGTTGATTCACTTTCCATTTGGATGACTTTAATTATAACCGGAGTAGGTGCATTTATCCATTTATTTTCTATGGGCTATATGCATGATGACAAAGGATATTACAAATTCTTTAGCTATTTAAACTTATTCGTTTTCTCAATGCTTATTCTTGTATTGAGTAGTAACTATTTCCTACTTTATTTTGGTTGGGAAGGCGTTGCAATTTGTTCATACTTGTTAATTGGATTCCATTACAGCGATCAAGAAAAAGGATTCTTAAACGGACTAGCAGCAAGAAAAGCATTTGTTATGAACCGAATCGGAGATTTAGGTTTATGGATTGGACTTTTCTTATTATTACATCAATTTGGAACATTAGAATACAGTGAATTAGCAAATAAAATTTTGATAGAAGGAATTAATCCTTCAACTTGGATGATGTTTGGAATAACGCTTTGTTTATTTATTGGTGCAACTGGAAAAAGTGCTCAAATTCCATTATTTACTTGGTTACCAGATGCGATGGCGGGTCCAACACCAGTTTCTGCATTGATTCACGCTGCAACAATGGTAACTGCAGGTATTTTCTTAGTGGTTCGTTCTAATTTCTTATTCGATTTAGCTCCGATGACACAAGATGTTATTCTTTATGTCGGATTAGCAACTTCAGTTGTTGCTGCATTTATTGCACTTCGACAAAATGATATCAAAAAAGTATTGGCGTACTCTACGATTTCACAATTAGGATTTATGTTTGTTGCATTGGGATTAGGAGCATATACAGTTGCTTTATTCCACGTTACAACACATGCATTCTTTAAAGCATTATTATTCCTAGGATCTGGAAGTATTATTCACTCTCTTTCGGGTGAACAAGACATTACAAATATGGGTGGACTTCGCAAGAAAATGCCGATAACACATATTACTTTCTTAATTGGTACACTCGCAATTTCTGGATTCCCATTACTTTCTGGATTCTATTCTAAAGATGAAATCTTAGCACATACATTCATGCACGGTTGGGGTGTTTATGGAATATTAATGATCAGTACAGCTTTCACAGCTATTTATATGTTCCGTTTATATTTCTTAACATTCTCAGGAAAATTCAGAGGAACACACGAAGTGGAACACCACATTCACGAAAGTCCATTAAACATGACTTTACCTTTAATGGTATTGGCTATTTTATCTGTATTCGGAGGATTATTGAATTTACCAGGACTTTTCCTAAAATCAGGAACACATTGGTTGTCTAATTTCTTAAATGGAAATACAGCAGGACTTAAAGCTGTTGAAGAACATATTTCAACTTCAGAATCATTGATGTTGATGACAGTAGCATCTTTACTAACAGTTGTCGTTATTATTGTATCTTACCTCATCTATGTTAAAAAACAATCTTTACCTCTTGCAGAAAAAGAATTGAAAGGATGGCAACTTTTCTCATCTCGAAAAATGTATTGGGATGAAGTTTATGACTTCTTATTCGTTAAACCAATCGAATGGCTTTCTGTAAAAGGTCACGACATATTTGATGTCAAAATATTGAATCGTTCAGTCGTTGGAGCTGCCAATCTAGTTGGTAAATCTGGTGATTTAGTTAGAAAATGGCAAACAGGACTTGTTTCTAGCTATTTACTTTGGATGGTTTTCGGTGTTGTTGGTTTAGTAGCCTATTATCTCATTAAAAAATAACGCGTTTTGGAATTACTAATTATCCCTTTCGTTTTTGCAATCATTGCCTTAATAACGCCTAAGAATTTAGTGCGCCAAGTCGGATTGCTTGCAGCAATTATCAGTTTAGCTTTGATAATTTATCACGTAATAAACTATGTAAGTGGTTCATACGTAAGCATGTTTGATCCAGGAACAACAACCTCCTTCGGATTAACCTATAAAATGGGTTACGATGGAATTAGCTTGTTTATAATGTTAATTACCAATGCTATCGTTCCAATTATTCTATTGAGTAATTATAATGGCACTTTAGCAAATAATCGCGTGTTTACATCCATGTTGCTATTAATGCAAGCAAGTTTACTAGGTGTTTTTGCTTCAATGGATGGATTAATGTTTTACATCTTCTGGGAAATAACCTTGATTCCAATTTTCTTAATTGCAATTTTATTTGGAGAGCCAAACAGAAAACAAGCATTGATTAAATTCTTCTTGTACACTTTCATTGGTTCATTAGCGATGCTACTTTCATTAATTGCATTGAAAACAAACGCTGCAAGTTTCTCTCACGAAGATTTAATGGCTGTACAACTTACTACACAAACAGCATTTTGGATTATGGGTGGATTTTTCTTAGCATTTGCTGTTAAGTCTCCCCTATTCCCATTTCATACATGGCAACCTGATACGTACACGCTTTCTCCAATGGCAGGAACGATGTTGTTATCTGCATTAATGCTCAATATGGCATTGTACGGAATGGTTCGTTGGATGATTCCAATGGCGCCAGAAGCTATGGACTGCATGCAGAAACCAATTATCATTTTAGGTGTAATTAGCGTTATCTACGCAGGGGTTCTAGCTTTGAAAGGAAAAGATTTAAAAAGAATTTACGCATACTCATCTATAAGTCACGTTGGATTAATCGTAGCTGGAATCGTAGTTTTTAACTCAGAAGTACTTTCTGGTGCTATGCTACAAATTGCCAATCACAGTTTAGTTGCTGTTGGTTTGTTTCTATCTGTAGAAATTATTCAAAGAAGAGTTGGAACAAGAAATTTAATGGAACTTGGAGGAATAGCAAAACTAGCACCTCGATTTGGTTTTTGGTTTGGAGCTTTAGCTTTCGCTTCTATGTCTGTTCCATTCACCAGCGGATTTATCGGAGAATTTATCTTGATTAAAGGAATTTACTCGTACGAATGGACCTTTGGACTTCTTGCAGGAACAACGCTTGTATTTGGAGCTGCATACACATTAAGAGCATATCAATTAAGTATGTTCGGAGCGCCTAAATTTGATGCGTTCGAAGATTTAACTTGGAACGAATGCCTTGTGTATTTCCTTCTGATTGTAATGATTGTTTTTATGGGGATTTATCCTCAATCAATAGTAGATTTTGTTAGACCAAGCTTGGACCACTTAATGGAATCCGTAAAAGCTTCAAACACTTTAGTTCACTAATATGGATGTTTTAATTATACTATTTGCAACGGGATTAATTTCCATGTTCATTGCCATGACCAAGAAACCAATCTTGGTTCTATTAACTGCTGTTCTTGGATTGACAACAGCTGGTGTGCTTATGGCGCTTCACTGGTTTCAACCATATACATGTATTTCATTTGACGGATTAGAATTTGACCAATACGCTATTGGCTTCGGATTCTCTGCAATCGTGTTTACATTCTTAATAATTCTAGCGGGTTATTCTCACTTCAAAAAAGAAGTGGAACATACAGGAGAATATATTTCATTGATTATCTTTTCACTTTGTGGAGCTATTTGTATGCTTGCATTTACGGATATGTTCTTGTTCTTCCTTGGACTAGAGATACTTTCCATTCCAATTTATGTAATGGCGGGAAGCAAGAAAAAAGACGAACGTTCGGTAGAAGCATCGTTGAAATATTTCTTTACAGGTGCATTTGCTACAGGACTTTTACTTTTTGGTATTGCTTGGATGTACGGAGCTGTTCAAAGTTTCAAAATCTATGAAATTGCAGAAGTAATTCAAAATAACGGAGCAGATTCTTCGCTTTTACTAGTTGGTTTACTTTTGATTATGGCTTCGTTCCTATTTAAAATTGGAGCAGCACCATTTCACTTTTGGAGTCCAGACGTTTATGGAGGAAGTCCAGCTATTGTAACAGGTTACATGGCAAGTGTTATCAAAATTGCAGGACTTGGAGCATTCTTTAAAATATTAACGATTGCTTTCCCAGCGTTATATGATTTCTGGGCACCCGTATTACTTGTATTGAGTATTTTAACAATATTAGTAGGTAACTTATCTGCATTGCGTCAAGTTAAATTCAAACGATTCTTTGCTTATTCAAGTATAACACATGTTGGATATGCAATTATGACACTTTTAGCAGTAAGCGGAAATAGCGCCTTTAATTTATGGTACTATCTATTTGCTTATGGATTTGCTACGGTTGCCTTAATTCTCATCTCAGTGATGTTAGACGACGATGCAGATGACATCAGTTCATTCGCTGGATTAGCAAAAAGAAATCCTGTAATGGGAGTAGTTGGAGTAATTGGCTTACTTTCTTTGGCTGGAGTTCCGCCATTGATGGGATTCTTCGGGAAATACTTAGTTTTCTACGAAGCCTTTGCAACGTATCCAATCTTAGTAATCTTTGCGATCATCAATTCTGGAATTGGAATGTATTACTATTTGAGAATAGCAATACTAATCGTAAGACAACCATCACATGAAACTGCAAAAGAAAAAATTGTAGCAACACCGCTTCAATATGCATTATTAATCGGAACAGGACTCATGATACTTGTTGGAGGAATCTGTTTGTGCTAATTCTGTAATTATTAGTTAGTAATATCATACAACATAACATTTTTTAGCAAAAGGATAAACTGAGGTTTGTCCTTTTTTTTTGAAGGATAGTAATTTGTTATATTTGAGATAAGGATTTAATAACTATAAAAAATAAAATTCCAAAAAAATGGGACGAGGATAAATTTCATAAACAATAAAATCCTCTTTATTAAACCATTGACAATTCTATTTTAAAAAAGGCACAGTTTAATCTCTTAAAGCAAAGAACTACTTCTAATTCGAATCTTAACTCAAAAAAATAAGTTGAAAACTATATATTTTGATTACACATATAATTTCAAAATAAAAGTCTACATTTATGGTAGAATTAGAGGATAAACATAAAAGATTCAATTAATATTTATCTAATTTTTCTAAAATTTAAAAACATCGTTATGAAGCTACTACTACTAGCATTCTCTTTGTTTATCTCTTTAGTGAGTAATCGTTATTTTTCACAAATATTGGTTGGAAACAATGCTGTAATTTCAATAAATACCGGTGCAATAGTGTATTGTAATGGTGGAATTGAAATTAAAAACACTCAATTCACAAATAATGGAGATTTAACAATTACAAAGAATAGCACATTTCCATCAACTGGTAATTTTCAAATTGAAAATGCTTCAGTTTGTCAAGGAAATGGGATTTATTCGGTTGAACAAGATTGGATAAACGATGCTATTTTCAATGCAAATACAAGTACAGTAAAATTATTTGGGAATACAGAGCAATTAATCACAAGTACAAACGGCACTTCAACAACATTTAATAATTTACAATTAACGGGGAATGGAACAGCACTGAATCGCAGAAAAACATTAACAAATGTTGATGTATCAATTTCAGCAACTGGAGTGTTAAATTTAGGAGATCGAGAGTTGAATGGAAATACACATAATCTATATGTATTAAATCCATCTTCAGCATCTATTACAGGTTCTTTGGTGATGAATAATGAAGGGTTCATTTCAAATACAACAAATGGATTTGCATCTTGGGTGACAAATTCTACTGATAGTTATGTTTTCCCTGTTGGATCAAGCGATGGTAATCTAAAATTTAGACCTGTGGTTATTGCACCAAATTCAGCTAATATATCGAATTATGCAGTTCGATTTAATAACTATATAGCAGATAATGACGCTTATCCAATAGCTTCTAAAGAATCAACAATCGATCAGATTAATAACGCCTTTTATCATTCAATTGAACTTATAAGTGGAGAATCGAATGTTAATTTAGCAATAGCATATTTATCAAGTGCTGATGGTGAATTTATTGGAATGGCAAACTGGAGTTCTCCGACTAGTATATGGAAAAATATAGATGGCACATTAGCTTCATCAATAGGTAATTATGCAGCTATACAGAATAATAATTGGTCTTTTACTGGTGTAGATAATCCATATATACTGACAACATTAGAAGAAGATCTTCAAATTCCGAATGTATTTACGCCTAATAACGATGGTATTAATGATGCCTATTTTGTCACAGCAAAAGGAATAAAAGAATTCTCTATGATAATTGTAAATCGTTGGGGAGACGTCGTCTTTTCTAGCGATAATGTGAGCGAAAAATGGGATGGGATGTATAAAGGCAAGCTATGTTCAGATGGTGTATATTTCTATAAAATCAATGCCAAATCTGCAACTAAAGAATATAACAAACAAGGTTTTATTACTCTAACTGCTAATAATTAATTCATTATGAAATCAACATTAATAGGTATATTTTCGTTATTAACTTTAGCGAGTGCTTTTGGTCAAAATAATGTAGGTATTGGTACAACTACACCAGATCCAACATCCGTTTTAGAATTAAAAAGTACCAATCAAGGAATATTAGTTCCAAGATTGACAACAGCTCAACGCATCGCCATTGTTTCACCTGCTGAAGCACTAATGGTATATGACACAGATTTTGAGTGTTTTTACTACTTTAAAACATTGACAGGTTGGCAAGACATGTGTTCTAACAGCGGAGTTCCAGGCCCACAAGGACCAATTGGTTTAACCGGCCCACAAGGTCCAGCAGGAGTACCAGGACCAGCGGGACCAGCAGGAACAACAGGACCAGCGGGACCAGCAGGACCGGCAGGCGCAACAGGACCGGCAGGGCCGGCGGGAGCAACAGGGCCAGCGGGCGCAACAGGACCAGCAGGACCAGCAGGAGCAACAGGACCAGCAGGACCAGCGGGCGCAACAGGACCAGCAGGACCGGCAGGCGCAACAGGACCGGCAGGACCGGCGGGTGCAGCAGGACCGGCAGGACCACAAGGACCTTCAGGAATTATTGATAAGTATCATGTTCGTGGAACAGCAGGAAGAATTGGAGTTACATCAACAGTTGCTACACTTCAACCAGGTTTAACACAAACAATAAATTTAACAGCAACTTCAACTGTATTCGTAGTTGCAACTATTGGTGGAATTAATGTAAATACAACAAACGGTCAATATGCAGTTGTTGATATGATTTTATATGTAGATGGAACTTACCTACCAAGTGGTGGATGGAATAGATTTACCGTTGCAAATCCAACTGGAACAAATGGGTTTAATACATGTGCTTTAAATTCTATGATTTCTCTAGGAGCTGGGTCACATACTATAGAGTTACGAACAGCAAGAGTATCAGGAACAACTGCTGTTTCGATTGGTGGAGATGCTACCTTAGATACAAATCCAGGAGAAATGACAATAATGATATTAAACTAACTGATTATGAAAAATTTACGATTCATTTTGCCATTTGTTTTATTTTCTAGTTTTAGCTTTGGGCAAAGTCAAGTTCAAAAATCTAGTAAAATTCAACCATCACAAAATACAACTGAATCTTCTGAAGTTTCTACTAATAACGAAGAAAGCGCTGTAGAAGTTCGTCAAACAAACCATCGTATTGTAAAGAACGAGCAAGTGATTGTTGTTAAAAAATCAGAACCTCAAGAAAAAGAAAAAGAAATCAATATTATAGCAACTTCAAATAAACGAGAAATCGAATAATAGAAAATTTGTTTATGAAAATATGATTAAGAAAAGCCTCAAGAATAATTTTTGAGGCTTTTCTGTTTTATAAAATTCTTGTAGTTTAATACGATAATTACATCACAATATTCACAATACGTCCTGGAACAACAATCATCTTTTTCGGAGGAACATTGTTCAGATATTTTTGAGTTTGCTCAGAAGCAAGTACTTCTTTTTCAATATCTTCTTTCGACATATTGGTTGGAAAGGACAATTTGAAACGCATTTTTCCATTGAAAGAAACTGGATATTCAAAACTATCTTCTACCAAAAATGCTTCGTTGCAAACTGGCCAAGCTACTTTTGAAATACTTTCTGTGTGACCCATTTGCTGCCATAATTCTTCACAAATATGCGGTGCGAAAGGTGAAAGTAAAATAATCAATTGCTCTAAAATTGCTTTGTTATGACATTTTTGTTCTGTCAATTCATTTGTTGCAATCATAAAGGCCGAAACTGGCGTGTTGAATGAATAACGTTCTAAATCTTCCGTTATTTTTTTAATGGTTTTATGAAGTGTTTTCAATGCTTTTGCATCCGATTCTCCATCTGTGAAAAGTTTTTCTCCAGCATCATTGTAAAACAAACGCCATAGTTTACGCAAGAAATTATGCACGCCCGAAATTCCTTTTGTATCCCAAGGTTTTGCTTGTTCTATTGGGCCCAAAAACATTTCGTACATACGCAAAGTATCTGCTCCAAATTTTTCAACGAGTTCGTCTGGCGTTTGCACATTGTATTTAGATTTGGACATTTTTTCCACTTCGTAATCACAAATGAAAGTACCATCCTCTTCGGGAATAATTTTGGATTTATCAAGAAATGAAAAAAGTGGATCTTGAGCAGCTTCTTCAATATTTAAGACATCATTATCAACATATTTAATATCTACATGTTTACCTGCAACCGATAAAAAAGAGAAGTTATAGTTCTTAATATCATGGATTAAAATACTCTTATTATTTTCATATATGAATTTTGAAATAAATTCTTCTATTTCATTGTCTTCAAAACTGGAATTAAATGTTTTAATCAACCTATCACGAATGTTTCTCGAAAGATAATATTGACCAATATCTCCTGAATGAGTTATTGTGTCATTTGAAGATTTTAATTTAATAACGAAAAATAGACAACAAACAAAACTACTTCTCCCCAAAATCATCCCTTGATTTATCATCTTTTTGAAAGGCTCATCAAAGGAAATATAGCCTAAATCGTGTAAGAATTTTGTCCAAAAACGAGCGTACAATAAATGTCCTGTTCCGTGTTCTGCTCCACCGACATACAAATCCACATTTTGCCAATAATCTGCTTTTTCTTTAGAAACAAATTCGTTTTCGTTTTTCGGATCCATGTAACGCAAGAAATACCAAGAACTTCCTGCCCAACCTGGCATGGTGTTAAATTCCATTCTATCGCCTTCAAAGACATTCCAATCTTCTTTTTTCGCACGTGCCAAAGGTGGTTCGCCGTCTTCCGTAGGTAAATATTTATCCACTTCAGGCAATTCGACAGGCAATTTTGCGTCTTCCACCATGTGTGGAATATCATTTTTATAATATACTGGAAATGGCTCACCCCAAAAACGTTGACGAGAAAAAACAGCGTCTCTCAAACGGTAATTGATTTTTCCTTTTCCTAAATTTCTACTTTCTATCTCGGAAATTGCTTTTTTCATCGCAGCTTTTACATCCAAACCATTCAAAAAGTCAGAATCGCAAATAACACCTTCTTTTTCAGGATGTGCAGCTTCAGAAATGTCTTGATTTTTGAATATATTTTTAATCGGAATATTAAAATGAGTTGCAAAATCCCAATCGCGTTGATCTCCACAAGGAACAGCCATTACAGCTCCAGTTCCGTATGAAGCAAGGACATAATCACCTATCCAAACAGGAATTTTTTCTCCAGAAAATGGATGAAGCACATACGCTCCGGTAAATTCTCCCGTGATATTTTTCACGTCTGATTGTCTGTCGCGTTCAGTTTTTAGTGAAGCCGATTTTTGGTAGCATTCAACAGCTTTTTTACAATCTGTAGTCGTAATTTTATTTACCAAAGGATGTTCTGGCGCTAAAGTCATAAACGAAACACCAAAAATAGTATCAGGTCGTGTTGTGAAAACCTCAATCTGCTCATCGTGACCATCCAATTGAAAATGGAGACTACAACCAACCGATTTCCCAATCCAGTTACGTTGAATATCTTTGATAGAATCTGTCCAATCTACGGTATCTAATCCAGTAATTAATCTTTCAGCATACGCTTTGATACGCATAGACCATTGGCGCATACGCTTTTGCTCAACGGGATGTCCACCACGTTCAGAAACGCCATTTACAACCTCATCATTTGCCAAAACTGTTCCCAAAGCAGGACACCAATTCACCCAAGAATACGCCAAATAAGTGAGGCGATAATTCATAAGAATTTCATTCTTTTTAGCTGCGTCAAAGTTTTTCCAATCTACTGCAGAAAAAGTAATTTCGCAATCGGAACAAGCATTTACGTTTGCATTTCCTTCTTTTTCAAAAAGTTGAATTAATGTTTCTATGCGTTCAGCTTTATTGGAAGTATTGTTATACCAGCAATCAAAAAGTTGTTTAAAAATCCATTGTGTCCATTTGTAATATTTAGGATCTGAAGTTCTTACTTCTCTGTCCCAATCAAATGAAAAACCAATTTTATCGAGTTGATCGCGGTAACGCGCAATATTTTCTTTCGTTGTAATAGCAGGATGTTGACCCGTTTGAATTGCATATTGTTCAGCAGGCAACCCAAAAGAATCGTAACCCATTGGATGCAAAACATTGAAACCGCTGTGACGTTTGTAACGCGCGAAAATATCCGAAGCAATATAACCTAGTGGATGTCCGACATGCAAACCAGATCCAGACGGATAAGGAAACATATCGAGCACGTAATATTTGGGTTTTGAAGAATTATCATCCGCTTTAAACGATTTATCATCTGCCCATTTAGCACGCCATTTTGCTTCTATCTCTCTGAAATTATACTCCATGTTGGAAATTACTTTTAGTTGGAAAAGGGCAAATTTAATGAATTATACTGATAGTAACTGCTACCTTCTCAAAGGAGAAGTAAATACTTTATAATTTTCAGGATTCATAAAGCATCATCTAGACGTTTTCCTCGGGAAATTCATAAAAACTACAGCCAAAATGATCAGCGCTACGCCAAACCATTGAGCTAGAATTACTTCTTCGTTCAAAATTATGAACGCGGAAAAAACAGAAACGGGAATTTCAATAGAAGCTACGATAGAACCCAATCCTAAACCTGTAATGGGTAAACCGTGATTCATAAATAAAGGCGGAATAATAGTTCCAAAAATGGCTAATAGAATTCCCCATTTCAGAAAAATATCCCATTTAAAAACACCAAAAAATTCTGGAAAAACGTAGCAGAGAACGACAAAAAATCCACCTACCATCATCCAAAAACTTCGTTGAGAAGCTGCAAGTCCTAATCCAACTCTATTGCCAGCAAAAATGGTTGTTGTATATGAAATTGCAGCAAGAAATCCCCAAATAACTCCTTTTGGATGTAAACCACTCCAATCTTTCCAAACATTAGTTGCAAAAGCTGTTCCTACCAAAACAGTTATTATTGTTACCAAAGCTAAAACTCCCGGATTTTTCTTCGTTAAAAACATTTCAAAAACTACACCTAACCAAACCGATTGCATTAGAAGAATAATACAAATAGAAACGGGGAGGTAATGAATTGCTTGGTAATAAAATATACCCGTAAACCCCATGGAAGTTCCAGCAAGAATAAGATTGAATAATTGATTGGAACTTGCTTTTGGGAAATTTACTGCTGAACGACTATTTTTTTGAATTAAGAAAATAATCCCTAAGACTACCAATCCAATTAAATATTGCGAAAAGACAACTTCACCCGTTGTATAATTTTTATCATACGCCAAGCGAACCATCGTTGCAAGCACACCATAACTTGCAGCACCCAAAGCAACCCAAAAAACTCCTTTTAGCAACGTGCTCGATTTACTCATTTATTCTGCACAATCAAGTTTAAAGCCAACTCCATGAATATTTGTAATCGTTATTGAATCATCATTTGAAAAATACTTTCGAAGTTTCGTGATGAAAACATCTAAACTACGTCCAACAAAATAATCGTCTTTTCCCCAAATTGCATTTAATACAATTCCTCTAGGTAGCACTTGTCCTTTATATTTGTAAAGCAGATTCAAAATCTCCGCTTCTTTTTTAGTAAGCTTTTTTTCAAATCCTTCAGCAATCAATTCAAAATTCTGATAATCAAATGTATATGAGCCTATTTGAAATTTAGTAGGAAATGAATCTGTTAAAATTCCACCACTTCTTTTAAGTAATGATTTTACACGCAACATAAATTCTTCTAAACTGAACGGCTTGGTCAAATAATCATCTCCTCCACTGTGAAATCCTTTTACTCTATCATCTGTATCTGCTTTTGCAGTAAGAAATAAAATAGGGACTTCTTGATTGAGTTTACGAATATCTTGTGCGAGCGAAAAGCCATCTTTCTTAGGCATCATCACATCGAGAATACATAAATGAAATTGCTTTTCGTTGAATCGTTTAAAACCATCTACACCATCAATCGCTAAAGAAACGTTGTAGTTTTTTGACTTTAATTGGTCTGAAATAACAAATCCTAAATTCAGATCGTCTTCTACGAGTAAAATATTTACGTCCATTCGTTAGATTATGTTTTCTTCGGTTAACACTTGAATTAAAATCAAGACTGCTTTTTGCGACTCGAAGTTGCTAAAGATAGCTATTTTGAACAATTTTCTTTGTTCTAATAATACAATGTTTGTTTTGAAACGTACATTATAGTCATTATATTTACCCCTCATAATTAAATTGATCCAGTATGAAAGTAGTGTTATTATCTCTGATTTGTAGTCTTTTCGTTGGAATAGGATATTCTCAAAATGTAATGACTCCTGAGTTATTATGGAAATTAGGAAGAGTTAGTCCTGTTGGAATAACAAAAGACGGAGCTTATTTAATCTATAGAGTTAGCAATGCTGATATGGATAAAAACACATTTTCTTCCGAATTTTTCAAAATTTCTATTAATGGCGGAACTCCAATGAAAATTGAATCAGCAGAAGGATTAACAGTCGATAAAAACGTAACTATAACCGGAAAAACACTTTATTCGAAAGAAGTAAAACTAGAAAAAGTATTAGGCAGCGATTACTATCCAGAATTAACAAAAACTACTGCTCAAATTTATACAGATTTAGATTATCGTCATTGGGATAAATGGAGCGAAGGAAAATATAACCACGTGTTTTATAAAGATGCAAATTCTTCTACAGAAATAGACATCATGCCAAATGAGCCTTATTATTCTCCACAAATGCCCTTTGGTGGTGATGAAGATTATTGTTGGAACAATGATGGAACAGCAATTTTGTATGTTTCTAAGAAAAAAACAGGAGCAGAATATGCTCAAAGTACCAATACAGATATTTATCAATATGATTTAGCAACTAAGAAAACTACCAATCTTACAGAAGGAAGAATGGGTTACGATATGGCGCCTATGTTTTCTTCAAAAGGAGATTTGGCTTGGTTAAGCATGAAACAAGATGGTTATGAAGCAGATAAAAATGATATCATTCTTAGAAGTGGAACAACTACAAGAAATTTAACTGAAAAATGGGATGGAACAGTTTCTAGCATGGTTTGGAGTGCCGATGGAACAATCATTTATTTTAATGCTCCTGTAAATGGAACCATGCAACTTTTCAAAATAAACCTAAAGGTAAAAAAAGGTGCTCAACCAGCTGTTGAACAACTAACAAAAGGAGAATTTGATGTAACAGGAATGGTTGGCTTCTCAGGAGACAAAATCATCCTTACAAGAACAGATATGAATCATGCTTCTGAAGTATTTTCGTATGATCTAAAAACAAAAAAATGGTTGCAAATTACGCATGTAAATGATGCTGCTTATGCTTCCATCAAAATGAGTAAAATTGAACGTAGATATTCCACAACAACGGATGGAAAACAACTTTTATCTTGGGTTATTTATCCTCCAGATTTTGATTCAACGAAGAAATATCCAACACTTTTGTATTGCCAAGGTGGGCCACAATCTGCTTTAAGTCAATTTTATTCTTTCCGATGGAATTTTCAAGTTATGGCAGCGCAAGGTTACATTATCGTAGCGCCAAATAGACGTGGGATGCCCGGTTTTGGTGTAGCATGGAATGAAGAAATTTCTAAAGATTGGGGTGGACAATCTATTCGCGATTATTTAACTGCTATTGATGATATGAGTAAAGAAAGTTATGTTGACACAGCTCGATTAGGCGCAATTGGCGCTAGTTATGGTGGATATTCTATCTTTTACCTTGCTGGAGTGCATGACAATCGATTTAAAACTTTCATCTCACACGATGGAGTATTTGATTTAAAAAGCATGTATGGAACAACAGAAGAACTCTTTTTTGTAAACCACGATATGGGTGGACCATATTGGGATAAAGAAAATGCAGCTGCTCAAAAAACATACAGCGAGTTTAATCCAAGTAACTTAGTGGATAAATGGAATACGCCTATCATGATTGTTCAAGGGGGAATTGATTACCGCGTTCCAATCGAACAAGGATTAGAAGCTTTTCAAGCAGCTAAATTGAAAGGATTAAAAAGTAAATTGCTTTATTTTCCAAATGAAAACCATTGGGTATTGCATCCGCAAAATGGATTGGTTTGGCAACATGAATTTTTTACTTGGTTGAAAGAAACGTTGTAAAAAGGAAATCTTATTTATTTACTAAACTGTATTCAAGATTCAATTCTTTTAATCCATTTAGAAGTTCTGAATTAAGACTTACAGCTGTATTTCTAGAAGGCATATTGATCTCAGTATTGCCTTTTACATCTTTCATTTGAAATTGAACATTACATTTACCTGTATTCTCATTGAAAAGCGATTGTAATCGATTCAATAAAGCTTCATCCACTTGAGAAGTTTCTACGCAGATATTCAATCGTTTATCTTCTTTCTCTTTTAAATTAGATAACAGTTCGATATGCGTAATTTTAAACTCTTGTTCGTCTGATCTATATCTGGATTTCACCATGCTTCCTACTATATAGAGGAAAACACCTACTACAAAGAAGTGTTTGAATTTCAAATAATTTTCTCCATCTACAAAGAAACGAGCAGAACCGGAATAATCTTCTAATTCTAAAATCCCGTATTGATTTCCTCTTTTATTTAATCGATGTTCAGCAAGCGTTACAATCCCAGCCATTTTCATTGCACTCACATTTGGGCGCTCTGGATTTGAAAAAAGTTCAAAGTTAAAGTTGCAATAACTCTCAATTTCTAATTTGTAATCATCCAAAGGATGTCCAGAAATAAAGATGCCGACAACTTCTTTTTCTTTGTTTAATTTAATGATATTACTCCACTCTTCTACTTGCGGCGCTTCTGGTTCGGGCATATCTACGTCTTGTGTATCGCCAAACATAGAAACTTGAGCAGAATTTTCTTGTTCCTGCAAGTTAGCCCCATATTTCATTACATTTTCGAGAAATGTTCTTCCACTTGGAGTTGTGGCAAAAAACTGAGCACGTGAAGCATTAAATGAATCAAAACATCCAGCCAAAACCATTCCTTCAAAAGCACGTTTATTGCAAACGCGCAAATCAAGACGTTTAGTTAAATCAAAAACAGAAGTAAAATTACCATTGGAATCTCTTTCTTCAACAATTGCTGCAATGGGTGAACTTCCTAATCCTTTAATCGCTCCCAAACCAAAGCGTACATTTCCTTCTTGATTTACTGTAAACTTGTAATACGATTCGTTGACATCAGGACCAATGACCTTTAGTCCCATTCGTTTACATTCTTCCATAAACATACCCACTGTTTTGATGTCATTCATATTATTTGACAACACAGAAGCCATATATTCAGCCGGATAATTTGCTTTTAGATAAGCCGTTTGGTAAGCAATCCAAGCGTAGCAAGTTGAGTGCGATTTATTGAAAGCGTATTCGGCAAATGCCTTCCAATCTTGCCAAATTTTCGCTAATTTCGTTTTATCGTGTCCGCGCGCTTTTCCCTGTTCCAAAAATTGCGGTTCCATCTTTTGCAGAATGTCAATTTTTTTCTTTCCCATCGCTTTACGCAAGGTATCTGCTTCACCTTTGGTGAAACCTGCAAGCGATTGAGAAAGTAACATTACTTGCTCTTGGTAAACGGTAATTCCGTAAGTTTCTTCAAGGTATTCTTTACACGCATCTAAATCATATTCAATGGCTTGTTCGCCATTTTTTCTTTTAATAAATTCTGGGATATATGCAATCGGACCTGGACGATAAAGCGCATTCATCGCAATTAAATCGGCAAAAACGGTTGGTTTTAGTTCACGCAAATATTTTTGCATTCCGGCAGATTCATATTGGAATATACCAACTGTTTCTCCACGTTGAAAAAGCTTATACGTTGTTTCGTCGTCAATTGGAATCGTATCTATATCAATCGAAATACCTTTACTTTTTTGGATATTTTTGACCGCATCTTTTAAAATAGTCAAGGTTCTCAATCCCAAGAAGTCCATTTTCAACAAACCGGCTTCTTCTACCACAGAGTTGTCGAATTGTGTACACCACATATCCGAATCTTTTGCTGTAGCTACGGGAACAAAATTCGTAATATCTCCTGGTGTAATAATCACACCGCAAGCGTGAATTCCTGTGTTTCTAACCGTTCCTTCAATTTTTGTCGCTTGATTGACAACTTGCGCTGCCAAATCATTTCCTTTGGAAACCGTTTGTAATTCTTTCGCACGTTTGACATCTTCGTCTTTATCGCCTAACTTTTTAGATAAGGCAACATCGTCGAGATTAAAGATTTTATTGAGAGAAATATTGGGAACTAATTTCGCAATTCTGTCCGCTTCATAAAGCGGTAAATCAATTACCCTAGCAGCATCTCGAATAGAAGATTTCGCTGCCATTGTTCCATACGTAATGATTTGTGCAACTTGATTTGCACCGTATTTTTGAATAACGTAATCCATTACTTTTGAACGACCTTCATCTTCAAAATCGATATCGATATCGGGCATGGAGATACGTTCTGGATTCAAGAAACGCTCAAAAAGTAAATCGTACTTTAATGGATCTATATTCGTAATTTCACAGCAATAGGCAACAACGGAACCTGCAGCCGAACCACGACCTGGGCCAACAATTACGTCCATTTTACGTGCTGCTTGACAGAAATCGTGTACAATCAAAAAATAACCAGGATAACCCGTATTTGCAATTGTTTCTAATTCAAAATCTACACGTTCGCGAATTTCGTCTGTAACTTCTCCGTAGCGTTTTTCTACTCCTAGATAGGTTAAATGACGTAAATAATTATTTTCTCCACGTTTACCTCCATCTGTTTCATCTAGCTCATCTTGAAATTCTTCAGGAATATCAAAAGCTGGTAAAAGAACGTCTCTCGACAAACGATAATGCTCGCATTTTTCGACAATTTCGTTCGTGTTGATAATCGCTTCTGGAATATCCATGAACAACTGTTTCATCTCGTCAGCCGATTTGAAATAGTATTCATCATTTTCTAATCCATAACGGAAACCACGTCCACGACCTTTTGGTGTTGAAAGTAACTCAGCATCTTTTACGCAAAGCAAAACATCGTGACTTTTTGCATCCTCCTTTTTGATGTAGAAAGTATTGTTACTCGCCACCAATTTTACGTCGTGTTTTTGAGAGAATTGAATCAAACTTTGGTTCACTCTATTCTCATTCTCTTGTCCATGGCGCATGATTTCAAGATAGAAATCTTCACCAAAATTGGTTTTCCACCAAACTAAAGCCTCTTCTGCTTGTTGTTCACCAACGTTCAGTAATAAACTTGGAATTTCTCCATATAAGTTTCCAGAAAGTACAATTAAATCTTCCTTAAATTGCAATACATCTTCTTTGTCAATACGAGGAACATAATAAAATCCTTCTGTAAAAGCGATGGAAGCTAGTTTAATTAAATTGTGATATCCCTTTTTGTTTTTTGCCAATAAAACAACTTGATAACCATTGTCTTTAGTGGATTTATCTTTTCTATCTCTACAAATATTGAACTCACATCCAATAATGGGAATCAGTTCTTTTTTAGTATATTCTTCTCCTTTTTCTTCTGCAGATTTACGTTCTTCTGCAATATTTTTATTCAGTTCGCCAACCGCTTTTTCAAAATGAAAAGCAGCCATCATATTTCCCGTATCGGTCAACGCAACTGCCGGCATATTCAATTCATGTGCAGCTTTTACCAAGCTTTTCACGTCAATTGTAGATTGAAGAATGGAGAATTGCGTATGATTGTGCAAATGCGAAAAAGAAACATCTGCAAGTTGTGCTAAATTTTGTTGTTTCTCCGCTTTTGTTGGCTGAGAAGAATCTATTACAGCAGATTTTAATTGCTCGCTGGCTAATTTTAGATTGACATGTTTTAATCCAGCTAGTTGTATTTTAGCTGGATTTACTTCAATAAAACGATCAAAATAATTGTCTTCTACATGAAGAGCAGTTTTGTCAAATAATTTTCTGCGAATTAACTCCAGAAAACAACGTGTTGTTGCCTCAACATCGGCAGTTGCATTGTGTGCTTCTGCAAAACGCTCGTCAAATAAAAATTGGTGAAGTTCTGTAAGCGTTGGTAATTTGAATTTTCCGCCACGACCGCCAGGTAATTGACATAATGTAGCTGTATCTTCTGTACACGTATCCAATTTTGGCATTTTGAGCATATTGGTCTCAATCGAAAGTCGGTGAAACTCACAACCCATAATGTTTAAATCGAAATCTAAATTTTGTCCAACAACAAATGTTGCTTTGTTCAGTGCTTCGTTAAATTTTGTTAGCACATCTTGAAGCGGAATACCGTTTTGTTTTGCTAATTCGGTTGAAATTCCATGAATTTGTTCTGCATCGAAGGGAATATCAAAATTATCTGGTTGCACCAAAAAATCGTGTGCTTCTACCAAACGTCCCATGTCATCATGCAATTGCCAAGCAATTTGGATACATCTCGGCCAATTATCTGTATCCGTTATCGGAGCTTTCCAAGAGCGAGGTAATCCAGTTGTTTCGGTATCAAAAATGAGGTACATATACGGGTAGAAAAAATTCTTTCAAATGTACAAAAAATAAGCTTTTTGAATTTTTGAATTTATCAACAAAAAATTGGATGATGTAGAAAACTATGAAATAAAAAAAGCGATTCCATTAATTGAATCGCTTTTAAAATATGTTGAATGAATATTATCTAACTCCGTTCATTAAGCGAACAATTGTTTTGTTCAATAATAGAAGTAAAGTACCGCATAAGATAACGAATCCTGAGATATACGTAAATACTTCTCCAGCACCCAATGTTTCAACTATAGAAGCTAAATAACCTCCGATGAAATTTGCTACAGAAGAAGCTAATAACCAAACCGCCATTAACAAAGAAGCTAATTTTGGAGGAGATAGTTTTGTAACAACTGACAAACCAACTGGAGATAAACATAACTCACCAATAGTATGTAACAAGTAAGTTAAGATTAACCACATCAAACTAGCTTTATTAGCCATATCACCAAGATCACCAGCAGCGCTTCTCTGACCTACAGCTCCAAGCATAAACCAGAAACCAACTCCTAAAAGTATCATACCCACACCCATTTTTGTTGGAGTTGAGAGTCTTTTACCGAATCTCGAATTCCAAAAAATGGCAAAAAGCGGTGCTAAACAAACAATAAAGATTGGGTTTACAGATTGAAAGAATGCTGTTGGAATAGTATAGTTTCCAAAGAATGGAAGAACGATATCACGATTAATAAATTTATCTGTATAAAGCGATAATGAAGAACCTGCTTGTTCAAATCCAGCCCAGAAAAATACAGCGAATAAGAAAAAGATAAAGATTACAGAAATACGTTGTTTTTCAACTTTCTTATCCACTTTAGGAGCAGGTTTTGTAGAAGAAAGAATACCACTTTCTTGATTAGGTTCCGTTAAATCGCCAGCAATCATTTCTTTTAACTCTGTTTCGTCATCTGATTTATTAATCTCAGAACGTTTACCTAGGTCGCCTAAATATTTTTGAGCAGTAAGATTAAAGATTATTTGACCTAATAACATTCCAAGACCAGCTGCTAAAAACCCATATTTGTAACCATAAGAAATAATAGTTCCAGTGGCATCTGTTGTAGCAAATAACCCATCAGTAAGATAACCGATAATAAAAGGAGCAATTAAAGCACCTAGGTTAATTCCCATATAAAAGATAGAAAAAGCAGAATCTCTTCTATCATCACCATCTTTATATAGACCACCTACTAATGTGGAAATATTTGGTTTAAAAAATCCATTTCCAATGATAAGAAGCAACAATCCTGCATATAAACCTGTATGAGTATTTACTGCAAACAAGGTAAATTGACCTAACATCATGGTAATACCACCAATTGTAATAGCGTTTCGTTTACCAATAAACTTATCTGCAAGCCAACCACCGATAAGAGGAGTAAAATAAACTAATCCAGTAAAATAACCGTAGATTAAAGTTGCTTGACTCTCATCGATACCTAAACCACCTTCCATGTACTTCTTAGTCAAATAAAGAATAAGAATTGCTCTCATTCCATAATAACTAAATCGCTCCCACATTTCAGTGAAAAATAAAATATATAAACCTGCTGGGTGTTTTTCTGTTTTTACTTTAGCTGTACTCATAGTTTTTTCCTTGTATGGCGTGAAAATAGATAAAACTTTTAATATTCCACAAAAATCAGAAAAAACAAACTAATATTATTTTATTGTAGATTGATTCATAAGTAGTTAGTTTATTAATTGCTAATTGATACTGCTTTTTTCATTTTTAATCTTATTTTTACAACCCTTTACAAAACAAAATGAAACAACTTTTTTATACTTTTATATTAGGAACATTTCTTTTTTCAATGGCTTCTTGCGAAAGCAAAAACACTGAAAATGTAACAGATAAAACGCAACAATCTATGGATACAATTGTGTATGACGTTCATTCAAACGCCAATATAAACGAAGTTAAAACAACTCATTTAAACTTAAATTTAACGGTTAATTTCGATAAAAGAATCATTTCTGGAGTTGCGCAACATACTATTTCTGCACATACAGTTGATAAAATGATTTTTGATACAAGAGGACTAAAAATTGAAAAAGTAACGCTAGATCAAGACGAAAAAAGCACCACATATAGTTTAGGAAAAGCAGATCCAGTTTTGGGTGCTGCACTTACTGTAAAAATTACTCCTTCCACAAAATCTGTCAACATCTATTACGAAACTACAGCAGAATCTGAAGCACTTGATTGGCTATCGCCTAATTTAACTGCTGGAAAAGTATATCCTTTTATGTACACACAAGGTGAAGCTATTTTAACAAGAACTTGGATTCCTATTCAAGATTCTCCTTCAAATCGTATTACTTATTCAGCAGATATTCAAGTTCCAGACCATTTAATGGCTGTTATGAGTGCTGTTAATCCGACTGAGAGAAATGAAAATGGAAAGTATCATTTTGACATGAAACAATCTATTCCATGTTACCTTATTGCGCTTGCTGTTGGCGATTTAGACTTTCAACAACTTGGAGGAATCACTGGAGTTTACGCCGAACCAAGTACAATGAAATCTGCTGCATGGGAACTTGCAGACATAGATAAAATGGTTCATGCTGCAGAAAAATTATATGGAAAATACCAGTGGGGAAGATATGATGTGCTTATCCTTCCACCTGCTTTTCCTTTTGGAGGAATGGAAAATCCACGCATTACATTTGCTACACCAACTATTTTAGCTGGTGATAGAAGTTTAGTTTCTCTTATTGCACATGAAATGGCGCATTCATGGTCTGGAAACTTAGTTACCAATGCAACTTGGGATGATTTCTGGTTGAATGAAGGTTTTACTGTTTATTTTGAAAGTAGAATCATGGAAGAAGTTGCTGGAAAAGATATTTCTGACATGCTTTCTTTAATTGAATTTCAAGAGTTAGAAACTGAAAACAAAGCTATTAGCGAAAGTACACATCCAAAAGATACGCATTTAAAACTTAACTTAAGTGGAAGAAATCCTGACGACGGAATGACTTCTATTGCATACATAAAAGGTTCTTTCTTCTTACGTACGCTTGAAAATCTTGTTGGAAGAGAAAAATTTGATGCGTTTTTGAAAGGTTATTTTAACCAACACCAATTTCAAACAATTACAACAGAAGAATTTGTTGCTTACTTGAAAAAGAATCTTTTAGAGCCTAACCATATTGATTTTAATATCAACGAGTGGATTTATGGTCCTGGAATTCCTGAAAATTGTGTTCAAATAGTTTCTCCTCGATTTGATCGTGTTAATGAGTTAGCGAAAGAATTTACCAATGGTAAAAAAGCAAGTGATTTAGGAATAACGCGTTCTTCATGGATTACACAAGAATGGATGAATTTTATTCGCCAGCTTCCTGATACAATTGGTGTAGATCGTTTAAAAGAACTAGACAAACAATTTGACCTAAAAGGTTGGGGAAATGCAGAAATCATGTCTGAATGGTTTATCAAAAGCATTCATGCAGGATACAAAGATATTCGTCCAGAAATGAAAAAATTCTTAATGATTATTGGTAGAAGAAAATTCCTTCAACCAATTTATACTGCTTTAGCGGAAACTCCTGATGATAAAAAATGGGCATTGGAAGTGTATAAACTAGCGCGTCAAAACTATCACGCAATTTCATACAATACAATTGATCTAATTTTAGATTATAAACCAAGCGATAAGTAATTCATTGCTTTGATTTATAGATATATTACGCTTTGTAAACAAGGATTTTTCAATCCGCATTTTAAAATAAAACATTCAACTTTACGAAATTGAATCTCCCTTTCTATGCTTGGCAATTCTAGCGATACTCATACCTTGAACAAATATGGAGAATACGACGACAAAGAATGTAATTACAACAAAAAGATTTTTGTTTAGAGACTCATCTAGTGATAATGCAAGCGCAACCGATACTCCTCCACGTAAACCACCCCAAACGAGAATAGCAATGGTTTTTTTAGTGAATTTCTCTTTAAAATGAATGATTTTAGTTGGAATCCAAATAGAAAAAAAACGAGCAGTTAAAACGATCAAAATACTAATCAAACCAATTAACCAGAAATGTTTTATGTCTTTCACCGGAATAATCAAAAGCTGAAGTCCAATCAATAAAAACAGAATAGCATTCATGATTTCATCGATTAATTCCCAAAATTTATCCAAATAATCGCGAGACAATTCAGACAATGCTCTTCTTCGTCCATAATTTCCGATAACCAATCCTGCCATTACCATCGCTAAAGGACCTGAGAAGCCTAAACCAGCAACAAAAGAAGAACCTCCCATAACAACCGCTAGCGTAATCATCACTTCCACATTATAGCTATTGATTCGTTTCATAGATCTGGAAGCGGTAATTCCAAGTAAAACACCCATTATCAATCCTCCAAGTACCTCTTTAACTAAGTGCCAAATAAAAATAGGTGCAGAAATGGTTAGTTCGCCTTGGTTTTTAGCAATTCCAATTAAAGCAATGAATAAAACAACCGCTACGCCGTCATTAAAAAGTGATTCTCCTGCTACTTTAATTTCGATAGAACGGGGAACTTTTGCATTTTTTAGAACTCCCAATACAGCTATTGGGTCTGTTGGAGAAATCAATGCTCCAAAAATGAGGCACTCAATGAATGAAATAGGGAAATTAAAAAGGATTAGAATAATATACAATAATATACCAACAACAAAAGTAGATAAGACAACACTTACCGATGAGAAAATAATAATAGCGAATCGCTGTTCTTTTAAATCATTGATTCGAATATGCAAAGCGCCCGCAAAAAGAAGAAAATTAAGCATGGCACCCATCAACAAATCATGTAAGTTAATTGATTTTACGAATGAAGTTAATCGACTTTGAGTTTCGGGCACTAAGTTTCCAAAAATAACCAATGCAATAGAAACGATCATTGCAATCATCATCACGCCAACTGTTGAAGGCATTTTAATAAAACGCGCATTGATGTATGAAAACAAAGATGATAAGACTATTAAAGCCGATAAGACATAATATAACTCCATGGATATTTTTTACAAAACGCTGTATTTACAAAAGTAACATCTTTAGAATGAATCAAAAGAAGAGGTAACACAAATTTATGCACAAACTAAATTTTTCGTGATTGTATAACAATCTAATAATTTCATCTCTATACTAATTCACCCAACATAATTTACACTAAATTTGTCGCTATGTCACAAGAAAAAAAAGGTGTAGCTATTTTAGGATCAACAGGATCGGTTGGAACTCAAACTTTAGAAGTTATTTTTCAATATCCTGATTTATTTGAGCTAGTTGTAATTACAGCGAACAAAAATGCTGATCTTTTAATTGAACAAGCAAAGAAATACAAACCCAACACAGTTGTTATCTCCGATGAAAGTTATTACCAAAAAGTAAAAGATGCACTTTGGGATGAAGACATTAAAGTCTTTGCAGGAAAAGAGTCGCTATGTCAAGTAGTTGAAATGAAAGAAATTCATATTGTTTTAACTGCTCTTGTTGGCTATGCTGGTCTAGAACCAACCATTCATGCGATAAAAAACAAAAAGGAAATTGCTCTAGCCAACAAAGAAACTTTAGTTGTAGCAGGACAACTTGTAACACAACTTGCTAAAGAAAATGAAGTGCCTATTTATCCTGTTGATTCAGAACATTCAGCCATATTTCAATGTATGGCGGGAGAATTTCATAATCCAATAGAAAAAATTTACCTTACCGCTTCTGGAGGACCTTTTCGTGGATATACATTTGAACAATTAAAAAGTGTAACTAAAAAACAAGCGTTGAATCATCCGAACTGGAAAATGGGCGAAAAAATAACCATTGATTCTGCAACGATGATGAACAAAGGATTTGAAGTAATTGAAGCGAAATGGCTATTTGGTTTAAAATCAAATCAAATAGATGTACTCGTTCATCCCGAATCAATTGTTCATTCGCTTGTGCAATTTACCGATGGAAGCATAAAAGCACAAATGGGAATACCAGACATGAAAGTTCCCATTCAATATGCCCTTACTTTTCCCTATCGCTTAGATTTAGATACGCCACGATTAAACTTCCTAGAATATTCGCAACTTAACTTTGAACAAGCTGATAGAAAAACATTTAGAAATCTAGATTTGGCATACCAAGCAATGGAATTAGAAGGAACAGCAGCTTGTGCGCTTAATGCCGCAAATGAAGTCGCTGTTGACTTATTTCTAAACGAGAAAATTAGCTTCTTAAAAATTGCAGAAATCAATGAATTAACGATGAATGCAATTCCTAATCGATTAAAACCACAGTTGAGTGACTACATCGAAGTGGATGCAGCAGCAAGAGCCTATGCAAAAGGACTTGCTTAAATCTATTACTTTGGTTTATCTCCTCCGTTAATCATTCTAGAAACAATTCCTTTCTGATTGGTTAATTCTGCAATTAATACTCCAAAAAAGTGAAGTGTTATGAATGCAAGTATAATATACAAAGCATTGGCGTGAATTTTCTCTACGTTTTTATGAATACTATCTGGACCCTTCTCAATTAGAAAACCAGTTAAGAGAATTCCACCTAGCAAAAGATAAAAAACACGATAAACCCATACTCTAGCTTTCTCTTTAAATGATTTATCCAGCTCTTCATTTTTCAATGTTCCTTTTACAGCAGTAAATAAAATCATTCTTAGAAAGAATAAACCTATGAGTGTGTAACCAATATAGACATGCCAATTCCACATAGGTTTACGAATACTTTTTGCAATTTTTACGGTGTCATCATGCGCTACATTTGCATTAATTCCTTTTAAGCCACCATCTATTATGCCTGCAACTTCATTTTTATTCATCCAATTCAAGCGTAAAAACACTGTAAAAAGCATAAATAAGATACAAAAAGCAATTGCCCAATGCAATAATCGTTGTGCTAAAGGATAGTATTTAGTTTTCATAAGATAAAAGGTTTGGTTTAAACAAATAAGGCTTTCAATTCTGTTGCATCACTTGGCTTCATTTTTCCGGCTAAAATAAGAGAAAGTTGTTTTCTTCTTAACGCACTATTATAACGTTCTATTTCTTGTTTTGTTTCTGGTATTAATTCAGGAACTTGAATAGGTCCGCCATTTTGATCTACAGCAACAAATGTATAGATAGCTTCGTGACTTTTAGTTTTAACTCCAGAAATCGGATCTTCAATATACACATCAATAAAAATTTCCATCGATGAATTAAAAGCTCTTGAAACTTTTGATTCTATGGTTACTATTGAAGATTGTTGTATGGATTGGTTAAAAGAAACATTATTAACAGCAGCCGTCACAACAACACGTCTACAATGTCTATGTGCTGAAACACTTGCTATAGCATCCATCCACGCTAATAATTGCCCACCAAACAAGTTGTTGTGCGGATTTGTATCATTCGGAAGAACTATTTTTGTTGATACTGCTAGAGTTTCAATCGCTTTTTTGGGAGTCATTTTTTATTGTTTTGTCAAAGATAAACAGAATATGTTTTAAGTACTGCTTAAATACGTAAATTACCTATTTTTAGGGAAAGTAAATAAAAATTAAACCCACACTTTTGCTCCTTCTGAGCAATTTGCACAAATATCAATTTTGCTTCGAGCCACCAGAATACTTTTTCGCATAGAAGTATATTCTTTACTACGCCAAATTTCTGAAAAAGGACGTATCGCAAGATCTCCTAATTGATGTTGAGCATCTTTATCAAAGCAACAAGGCACAAGTTTTCCATCCCAAGTAAAAACGGTTGAACTCCACATTCTCCAGCAATGATTACTTTCTCCAGCTTTTGGACGATAAGTTCCGTCTTTTAATTTCTTATAACGCGAATAGCGGGTATTTTCAGGAATCAACGTATTTCCATTTTTATAATCATATACTTGAGCAGTTTTAAGTCTCACTTCATTCACGCCAATTTCTTTTCCAAGTTTAAAAACTCCTTCTACTTCGTGTTCATTTGGTTTCACGACTAAAAACTGAAAAATTAGATGAGGCGTTTTACTTTTTCTAAGCCTTTTTGCTTCAACCAAATCTTTCGCAGCTTGAATAACTTTATCTAATTGTCCATTTACACGATAAGCGACATAAGTAGTTTGCGTTAATCCATCGATAGAAATAATTAATCGATCTAGTCCAGAGTCTACAATTTCTAATGCTTTTTTCTTTGTAATAAAATGAGCATTGGTAGACGTTGATGTATAGATTTTACGCGTTTTGGCATCTTTAACAATATCTAGAAAATCAGGATGGAGGAAAGGCTCTCCTTGAAAATAGTAATTGATATAAAACAATTGTTTTCCCACTTCATCTAGAATACGCTTATTCATGTTTAAATGAAGTTTTCCGGTTGGTCGAGTAAATTGTTTCAATCCACTTGGGCATTCTGGACAAGCTAAATTACATGCAGTGGTTGGCTCTATACTTATCGCATACGGATTTCCCCAAACCACAGGACGTTTAAAATATTTACCGAGAATAAATGAAAATTTTAATTGGATTAGGTTCAATATTCTGACTAAAGACATATGTCTTACAATATTCAACCAATCTGTAAATTTGCCTTTCACGATGCAAAGTTACGTCTTTTTCATTCTATTTTCCCATAAAGGGAAAATCCATAAATCGAAGATAGTTTTTGAAAGAACAGTAATCCAAAGCCAAATTTGAGGATTAGTAGCTCCAAAGAAAGTTAGAAGTATAAAAATCAAACTAGCTAACATCAATAAAACCAATGAAAAAAGCGCATTTTGCTTTAACTGAATTTCTGACATTCTTCTAAATTTTCCAGTCGCCACAAAGAGCATTTTATGCTGCTGATAATTTGCCAAAACAACTAATGGAATAAGCATTACAACTTGAGGAATACCCCATTCTGAATAAGTAAGGAACTGTATTAAAGAAACACCTAAATTTAAAGTAGGATAAACAAATGAAATAGCAATTTCAATAAAAATTACAATTGCTAATCCAACCGCAAATAGAGCGTTAAAAAATAAAAAAGTTTTACTCGAAAAAACTAATCCCCAAAAGGTAGCAATCTTTTTCCATTTAATGTAGGTAAAGACTTGATAAGCAAATAAATCAATGAAATAGAATAGAAAAATAAAATTCAAATCCCAGTTCCAAGCATAAAACCCTAAGACAGGGATTAAAAGCTCTCCTAGTGTTTGAATTAATTTTTGTTTAGAATTCATTAATACTTTAATGCGTCAAGTTCTTTTTTAGCTTGTGTATATGCTGGATTAATTTTCAGAGCATTTTGGAAACAAGTTCGCGCTTGATCCATACTTTTTCTTTCTTCGTGACATAAACCTAGATTATACCAAGCGTCAGCATATTTTGGAGAAAGTTCTAGTGTACGTAAGAAAAATTGTGCCGCACTATCATAATCCTTTTGAATAACTAATTTAATCCAACCTTGATTATAATACGCATTCGTCCAAGTAGAGTCTATAGAAGTAATTTTTCTATAAATACCTTGTGCAGTTGGAACACGATCATGGAATTGTAAATAAAGTGCTTTTCCATAAAGTGCATCCAAACCATTGGAATCAATGCTTAATGCCGTTTCATAAAACTGATAAGCCAAAGTATCTTCTTGAATTTCATATATACTTCCAAGCGCTACAAATCCTTCGTAGCAATCTGGGTCTATTTGAACCGCAGTTTGATACGATGAAATAGCTAATTTCCAGTTTCCTTGAGCCTTATAAATAAATCCTTTCATCAGATAAGCATCTTTTAGATAATTGTCTTTTTTCAATGCTTCATTGATATATTCAAAAGCTTTATCGAAATTTCCAACAATTAAATAACTTTTAGCTAATCCTAAATAACTTTTGGTAAGCGATGGCTTTTTACTAATTACATAATTAAAGTCATTTCGCGCATCTAATAGTTTATTATTCAACATCATGAAATCGGCATGAACTAAACGCATGTCAAGATTAGAAGAATCCAAACGATATGCTTTAGAAATATCAGATAATCCTTCAGCACTCTCACCTAGTTGAAATAATATTTGTGAGCGTTGAGTTAATAATGATACGTCATTTGGCGTATTTTCAAGTAATTTTGAAAGTGAGTCTAGAAGGTATTCTTTACCTTTTAGTGTAGGCAATACTTTCTCAAATTTTTTATTTTTGTTTTCTGTTTTCGTTGTACAGGAAACCAAAGTAAAAATAATTATGTAAAATATCCATTTATTCATGTGTGTAAAAATAAGAATCTAAATGGATTTTTAATACGTATAGAATAAATAGAAGTATCCGATTAATAATTTTCTTTGATAAAAAGTAAACTTTTTTTAATTATTTTCGTATTTGTTAGCAACTTACCGTATTATTATTCGTCTACGAATGACTAATTGTTTTGTTTTAATAATTACTTATGTTAAATAATTTCATTTCTTTGTGGTTATTTATAACAGTTTGTAATTGTTAATAAACTAAATTAAATATGCTTTTTAAAAGATTTATATTATTTATTTTTTGTCTTACGACAGCTTATCTTCATGGTCAAGACGTGGGGGTTACTACTCGTATCGCTCCAATGAGTGGTTGTGAAGTAGGAACAGCCGCAATGAATGTAAAGGCTGTTGTTTATAATTTTACATCTGGACTTGTACCTGCAAATAGTGTTACTGTAAAATACTCTGTAGATGGAGGACCGCCCATATCTCAAATACTTTCTACTAACTTAGGTGGAAATGCTTCTTACAACTTCACTTTTACAAATTTCGAAAATTTTACAGCGGCAAGAAGTTGGAATATAAAAGTTTGGACTGCTTATGGTGCTGACGTTAATCATTTGAACGACACGCTTACGTTTGTTTTTACGAACGATTCTACAATTGTTCCAGGGACTCTAACTAGTGATGCCAACATTTGTATTGATGGAAACTCTGGGACTTTAAATCTAACTGGAAACATGTATGATTATAGTCGTCAATGGTATTCTTCTACAGACGACGTTACGTATACTGGAACAGGAATTAACACAACCACTTACAATTACTTAAACGTCACGCAAACTACTTATTATCAAGATACATTATTTGGAAATTATTGTCCAGACGCATATACCAACAAAGTGATTCTAACTGTTGATCCTTCGGTTGTTGTTGGAACAACTTCTATAGATACTGCAGTTTGTGAGACCAATATTGCTGGCTCTGTTTCAGTTACTGGATTTACACAAAACGTTTCTGATTGGGAACAATCTGATGATAATGGAGTAACTTGGTATAGTGTTTCCGATAACTCACCTGCACATGATTTTTCATCGTTAACTACTTCAGCTTGGTTTAGACCACTTATAGAAAGTGGTACGTGTGGTACGGCTTATGGAGATTCTGTACACGTTCAAGTGGATGTTGTATCAATGCCAGGAACGCTTATGAGTGATTTTTCTGAATGTGATTACGAAACGAATGCAGATACACTTCACCTTGTAGGTGGCTACGGAACTATATTAGGTTGGGAATCATCGACAGATAATGGTTCAACTTGGACACCAATATCCAACAATACGATTAATTATGTTGTCCCTAATTTGACTGCAACCACACTTTATCATGTTTTATTGAAAAGTGGTGTTTGTCCAATGGTAACATCACCAACTGCTCAAGGAACATTATTGCCAAACCCTCCAATATCGCTTTCTGGAAACCAAACTATAAATCCAGGTGATACAATAACAATAATTGGATTTGGTGGTATTGCTGGCGTTTGGACACCAGGAACTACATTAAGTGATTCTACAATTTCTAATCCTCTTGCATTTCCAGACTCTACCATTACATATACGTATTCTATAATGGATGCAAATGGATGTATTAATCAAGACCAAATCACTATTCAAGTTGGTCCGCCACCTGTAGTTGATACAACAACCGTTCCGCCAATTGTATTTAAAATATACAATATCATCACTGTAAATAATGATGGAATGAATGATGTCTTTAAAATTGATGGATTATCATTAATTACAAATTATACGATTAAAATTTTTAATGGTTTGGGACAAATTGTATTTGAATCAAATGATTATCATAATGACTGGGCTGGAACATACAAAGGTAAAACATTGCCAGATGGCACGTATTATTATATGGTTGATTCTCCCGAAATGGGTATGATGAAGGGTAATTTAACAATTCTTGGAAATAAAAACTAGAAATGAAAAAATTACTGCCAATCATATTCGTTTTAAGCATATTCTGGACTTACGCTCAGCAAGTACCGTTATACAACCATTCATTTTTGAATACAATGGTGTATAATCCAGCTGAAGCAGGAAAAGACCCTGAAAATATTAATGTTTACTTAACTAGAAATAACCGTTTTGTAGGTTATGGAACTGGTGCAACCAATTACTATTTAACAGTCGACGGACCATTTATTCATAAAAATGGTGGCTTTGGACTTCAAGTATTTCAGGGTACTTATGGTATCACAAAACAGTTCGGCGCTTCTTTTGATTATGCGTATCATTTAAAGTTTAATGAAGACAATGGACTTTCATTAGGAATAAATGCAGGTGTTTTTGAACAGAAAATGGACTTATCTAAAATTAATGCTGCAGACCCAATGGATCCGTACTTATACGGAATGAAAGAATCTGGAATGGTATTTAATGCTAGTTTTGGATTAACCTATCGTTGGAAAAAATTAAACGTAGAATTGGGAGTTCCACAAATGTTGGGAAATAGAATCGCAATGAATGCTAAAAAGGACGTTGGATACTTCCGATTAGCAAGACATTATTTTGGTCGTTTATCGTATGAATTTGATTTATTAAAGTCTAAAAAACTAGCAATAACACCTATCTTTTTAGCGCGTTACATTCCACGTGCACCTTTTAATTATGAAGGAGGGTTTACTATAGATTATAAACCGATTGGATGGATTAACTTTAATTATCGTTCTCAGTATTCAATTGGAGCAAGTCTTGGATTTAGAATTGCTAAATCGCTTTATCTAGGTTATTCGTATGAATATCCAATTGTTAACTCTAGTTATTTGAAAGGTTTTCATCAAGAAATAATGCTTGGGTATAAATTCCATGTAAATAAAAATCAAGATCCTGTTGTAAGAGAAATTGAAAAAATCAAGGAAGTAATCAAAGAAATTCCTGATAAAGCAGCAGAAGAGGCTATTAGAAAACTAAATGATTCATTAAGAAGACAGGAAGAGATTGTTGATTTGTTGAGACAAGAATTGTTGAAAAAATTAAGAACACAAGATTCTTTAGCGAAAGTTACTCCTGAAGATACAAATGTTCCTCTTGAAAAATCGAAATCTACAGAAGGAGATTACTTTACCGAGTTAGATGATTCAGATACTCCAGGTGGTTTCTTTGTAATTAATGGAGCCTTTGGAGAAATTGACAGAGCTCAAACTCAACTTAAATCATTCAAAAAAGACTATAAAGATGTTCGCATTATTTACAATCATAGAAATCATTTATACTACGTAGTAATGTATTACTCTAACGATGAAAGTAAAGCAGCTAGAAAATTAATCCCAGTTAGAACTGACAATAACCCAAAAGCGTGGTTATTAAAATACTCAAAATAAAAAACAAAACCATGAAAAAGATTTATCCTATACTCGCTCTTTTTTGCCTTCTGCCGTTTGGCTATCTTAAAGCTCAGACGTACACATTTTCAAATGGTACACAAAGTGTTACTACCTGTTCAGGAACAGGTACAGATGGTGGAGGTAATTACAGTAATAACACAAACTCAACGATTACAATTTGTTCTGGTAATACACAAGGTGTAACTATTAATTTTACTAGTTTCAATACTGAGCAAAATTATGATATTGTAACTGTTTATGATGGAGCAACAACAGGCGGTACTGTGCTTGCAACTCTTTCGGGATCAATAGGCGGGTCTACATTCACATCAACGGGAACATGTCTAACAATAAAGTTTACTTCTGATGGTAGTGTCACAAATTCTGGGTTCACATTTACTATTTCATGTACACCTTTACCAAGTTGTACAGATGGTATTCAAAATGGAAGTGAATTTGGTGTAGATTGTGGAGGTTGTTCAACTTGTCCTCCTTGTCCTACTAATCCAGCTAACGCATCAGTAACCGCATCTAGTAACGTTACGCACCTTCCTTGTGGAGGTGGTTCAGTAAACTTATCAGCTGTTGGACTTACTTCTTTACCAGTACTTTCAAGTACTTTTGACCTTGGAACTCCAGGACCAGGATGGAGCTTTATTGGATCTGGAATGTTTACTAATCCATGTGGACCTGGACTAAATGGAACAACTCACTTATGGTTTGGAAATGCTTCTCCTCATCCAAGAATCCTTACTACAAACTCACTCAATATCCCTTGTGGAGGTAATGTTTGTTTTGATTTAAAATTTGCAACTCAAGGTGGAAGTGGATCTTGTGAAGGACCTGATTTAGGAAATGAAGGAGTTTCATTATTATATTCAACAGATTGTGGTGCTACATTTATTCCTATCGTATATTTCTGTCCTAATGGCACTTTAATGGCTTCTAACCCAATGACAACTTCACCATCAATTAGTGGTGGTGCAACTACTTTTACTTCATGGGCAAACTATTGTTTCACGCTCCCTCCAGGAGCATCTAGTAGCCATACTATTCTACAATGGAAACAAGAAGCAACATCTGGAGCTGGAAATGACCACTGGGGATTAGATGAGGTAGTCATCAATGCAAATGCATGTGCGCCTTATTACTATGATTGGTTACAAATCCCTGGAGCACCTGATGCTGCGAATGTTACAGCTAATATAACTAACACAACAACATTTACCGTTAATTATACGAATGGAACGAATGACACAGTATCGGCTCAAGTTACTGTAATTGTTGACGGGGTAACAACACCAACCATTTCAACAACAACAGAACCTTGTTTAGGTTCTAATCAAGGAAGTGTTACTATGACAGCTGTTGGTGGAACAGGCCCTTATACATTTCATGTGACTGGACCAAGTTCATATAATAATACTTCAAGTGCTAATCCAACTAAAACATTGTCAAATTTAGCACCAGGTAACTATAGTGTAACAATAACAGACAATGCTGGCTGTGCAATAACTGCAGCGTTTACTATTAATCCTGGACCTGTTTGTTGTAGTGTAACCGCAAGTGGTACAAATTTATCATGTAATTCAGCAAATGCCCCATGTAACGGTCAAGTAACATGTACACCAGCTGGTGGAGTTTCTCCATATACTTATCAATGGTATACTGGAGCTAGCGTTATTCCTGGTAACATAATAGCAGGAGCAACAACACAAACAATTGGAGGTAAATGTGCTGGAACGTATACTGTTCAAGTAACTGATAATACTGGTTGTGTTTCAACCGCTACAACTACTATTACACAGCCTGCTGCAGCAACCATGAATAGTACACCAACGAGTGTAAGTTGTTTTAATGGCACAAGTGGACAAATAGCTTCAGTAGGTGCAGGTGGAACAGGAACATTTTTATATCACATTGGTGCTGGTCCAAATAATTCAACTGGTTTATTTACTGGATTAGCAGCTGGTTCGTATACTGTAACTGGTCAAGATGCAAATGGTTGTCCTGTGACAAACAATGTTACAATAACTCAGCCAACTCAGCTAGTCTTATCTCAAACTTCAATAACTCCAGCCTCTTGTGGTAACTCAGATGGTTCAATTCAAGTTGGAACAACTGGAGGTACACCGGGTTATACTTATACTTTATCTGGAGTTAATAACACAACCGGTTTATACTCTAACCTAGCAGGAGGAACATATACAGTAACAGTAACAGATAGCAAAGGATGTACGGATGTACTTAATAATATTGTCGTTCCAAATCAAGCTGGACCCGTAGTCTCTGTTAACTCACAAAACCCAGTTTCATGCTTTGGAGGTATAACAGGTTCTGTTGCTGTTGCAGTAGTTGGTGGAACTAGTCCATATTCATACTCATTAGACGGGGCTCCTGGGGTTCCTGGAAATAATTTCAATAACTTAGCATCGGGTAACCATAGTATCGTAGCTACTGATTTACATGGTTGTTCAAGCACCGTAAACTTTACAATAGCACAGCCTACTTTATTGACATTTACAACTGCAGTTACAAACTTGAGTTGTAATAATTCATGCGATGGTCAAGTTTTAGCAAATATATCAGGTGGTACTTCTCCATATCAAGTTAGTTCTGATAATGGATTAACATTTACTTCAGCAAATCCTATGACAAATCTTTGTGCTGGTAACTACGATATTGTCATTAAAGATAATAATGGTTGTCTTGCAAACGTTAACTTAAACGTTACTCAACCAACACCAATCAATGTTATAAAATCAAGTATTAACGCAACTTGTGGATTCCCAAATGCTGTAGTTAATTTCACAGTATCTGGTGGTTCAGGTTCAGGATACCAAGTTGACTTTAATAACTTAGGTTTTAGTGCTTCAACTCACTATACAGGATTATCTTCAGGATTATATCCATGGACTATAAAAGATGGTAGTGGTTGTTCAGTAAGTGGATTCATAGGAGTTTCGGATGATTTAGCACCCGCTCTTGACGGTGTTACAACCGTGGATATTTTATGTAACCCAGATGCGACTGGAGAAATTACAGCACTTACATCAGGCGGAGTTGGAACATTCTTATATTCAATATCATTTAACGGAGTTCCATTAACACCTCCATTACCTGAAAACATTGCAAATGGATATAACTGGACAGGATTAGAGGCTGGTTATTATGCTATTTCAATTGTAGATGGAAATAACTGTTTACTTATTGCAGATACAACTTTACTTCAACCTCCAGTAATTAACTTCACATCTATTACTCAAGATGTTCAATGTAACGCTGGTAATGATGGATTTATTCAAATAAACCCAACAGGTGGAGTACTTCCTTTTACATTTAGTATAGATAATGGTGCAACTACGTCTAACAACAATAACTTTATGAATGTTACGGCAGGCACATACCAAGCACAAATACAAGATGCAAATGGATGTATTTTAACACAACCAATTACAATTACAGAACCAACATTATTAACTGTGAGTGCGACAAGTACAGACCCTTTATGTAATTTGTCTTGTGACGGTACAGTTTCAATAACTGCAGGTGGAGGTGTAACTGCATATATGTACAGTATTGATGGAGGTGTAACTTATTTAAATACTCCTAATTATACAACTGCATGTGCTGGTAGCCAAAATATTATTGTTAAAGATGCACACAATTGTTTAGCAACTATGAGTTTATCATTGACCGACCCAGCAGATTTAACGTTAAGTGCTACAACTGTTAATTCAAATTGTGGATTATCAAATGGACAAATAATAGTAAATGGAGCTGGTGGTACTGGGACATTGAATTATAATGTTGATGGAGGTACGCCTCAAACAGCTGTATTATTTACTGGTCAGACAACAGGAAATCACACAATTACTGTTACAGATGCTAACTCATGTACTGAAACGTTCTTAACAAACATTGCTCAAGATGGTTCACCTGCAATAAATTCTATCACAACTGTAGCTCCTTTATGTGCTGGCGATGCTAATGGTTCATTAACTATTACTGCTAGTGGTGGTATTGCTCCTTATGATTATGCAATCAATGGAGGTACTGCTCAAGGAACCGGTGCGTTCACAGGTTTATCAGCAGGTTCATATAATGGTTCTGTAACGGATCAAAATGGATGTATGGTTCAATCTTCTGTTACAATTGTTGACCCAACCCCATTAACAATACAATCAATTACTAAAGTAGATGTTCTTTGCTTTGGATTATCAACTGGTTCGATTCAAGTAACTGCACAAGGCGGAACACCTCCATACGCATACAGTTTTGATGGTGGAACAACTTTCAATACAAGTTCAAGCGATGACTTTATTCCTGCAGGAGTATATAATATTGTTGTAAGAGACGCTAACAACTGTGAGGCTGTTGGAACAACAACAATAAATGAACCTACAGAATTATTGCTAACGAATACTGCAACAACAGATAATACTTGTTACAACTCATGTGATGGTCAAATCACTTTAACTGTAACTGGTGGTGTAACTCCATACGATTATAACTGGTCTGCTGGTATTGCTGCATCAACAAGTCCAAGTGCTACAAACGTTTGTTTGGGAACATACAATGCAGTAATCACAGATGCAAATGCTTGTCAAGTATCAACAGGAAGTATCCAAATAAATCAACCACCATTGGTAACGATTGTTGGAGTAACTACTGATTCTGTAAAATGTTTTGGAGGTTCTACAGGAGAAATACATATAAATGCTCCTAATGCAACAACATTTACAATTCAAGGACCTGTTACAGTAACACAAGCAACTGGTGACTTCACAGGATTGGCTCAAGGAGCATATGCAATAACAGTTGCTGATGCAAATGGCTGTCAAGCTACATCGAGTACTACAATCTACGAACCAGCTTTACTTACAATAACTGCAAGTCCAGACATCTCAGTTTGTACAGATGGAACAGTAAACCTTTCTGCTTATGCAGTAGGTGGAAACGGAACATACTCATTTGCTTGGTCTAATGGTGTGAATACGCAAACACAAGATTATTCACCAACTGCAAATATTACATTAACAGTGAGTGTAACGGATCAATATGGTTGTGCTGCAGGACCAGTTTCAACGAACATTACAGTAATCCCTAAACTTAAAATCGATCCTATAGCAGATCAGTTTGTTTGTCCTGGAGATTCAGTTCAAGTTACTGCAACAGCACAATTTGGTGTTCCAGATTATATATTTAGCTGGAGAAGTCCTATAGTTAGTGATACTTCAATTGCTTGGTTAGGTGCAACAACAAATCCTTCAACATATACAGTTGTAGTTAAAGATTTCTGTTTCCACTATGATTCAACTACAGTAAATGTGTTTGTATATCCAACTCCACCTATGGTGCTTTCTGGAACAATGAATGGATGTGCTCCACTTACAACAACAATAGATGTATCTCCATCAGCAATAATTGGAAGTAATTGTTTATGGACTTTTGGTGACGGAACTACAAGTACAAACTGTGGACCGGCAACACATACATATAATAATCCTGGACACTATCCAGTTACATTCTCATTCACTACAACAGATGGTTGCCCAGTAGATACAACATTTACAGATTCAATTGAAGTATACCAACTTCCTGTAGCAGATTTTACATTCTCGCCAACAGCACCAACATTGGTTGAATCAACAATTAATTTTACAAATACAAGTGTTGGAGGGAATACATACAATTGGACGTTTGACACATTCGGTGCATCAACTCAAGAGAATCCAAAAGTCGTATTCCCAGGAGATAATGCTCAAACATATACCGTTTGTTTACAAGTAATTGAACAACAACCAGGTGGTGCTTGTATGGATAAAATATGTAAACAAATTATTGTAGCAGAAGACTTCTCCATATTTGTTCCTAATGCGTTTACACCAGGTTCAGGAGATAATTACAATAAAGTATTCTTACCAATACTGAATGGATTTGACGAACAATCATATACCTTGTATATCTTCGACCGTTGGGGTGAAGTATTATTTGAATCACATGATGCCTCAGTTGGTTGGGATGGAACGTACGGTGGAAAACTAGTACAAGACGGAACATATATATGGAAAATACATGTGAAATTCTTGACAAGTGACGAGAAAAAAGAATTAACTGGTCACGTTACAGTATTGAAATAAAAACAATATAGCATACATACAAGTGCGGAAGATTAATTTCTTTCGCACTTTTTTTTACAATAAAATCAAAAGAATATTTTATTTAATGCAAAATGAAGTGGAAAATTCTAATTTTGCAAAAGAAAGAAGATTAAATTAAAATTGAAACATATGAATATTCCAGAAAACTTAAAGTACACAAAGGATCACGAATGGGTAAAAATTGATGGCGATACAGCTACAATTGGAATAACCGATTTTGCTCAACATGAATTAGGCGATATCGTTTACGTTGAAGTTGAAACAGAAGGTGAAAACATGTCCAAAGAAGAAGTTTTTGGTACAGTTGAAGCTGTAAAAACCGTTTCTGATTTATTCATGCCAATTTCTGGTGAAATCATAGAATTTAATAGTGCACTTGAAGCTAATCCAGAAGCTGTTAATACAGATGCTTATGGTGAAGGATGGATGATTAAAGTAAAAATTGAAGATGAGTCTGAATTGGATTCACTTCTTTCAGCAGCTGCTTACAAAGCATTAGTTGGATAATAATCACGATTGTTTTTCTTAAAATAATCTGAAAAAATATAAAAAGGCACTTTACAAGGTGCCTTTATTTTTGATATGAAAAAAGAACTTCTAAATCTCTATCGTTGTCTTGATCTTACTACTTTGAATTCGACTGATAATTCAGTTTCTATTTTAAAATTAGTTAATTGGGCTAAGCTGCAAGAAAAAAATGGACATATTGTTGCAAGTATCTGCACGTTTCCAAATTTTACATTTCTTGTAAATGACCATCTACAAGATTCACAAATAAAAACAACTGCTGTTTCTGCTTCATTTCCTGCTAGTCAATCTTTTTTGAAAGTGAAAAAACTAGAAACAAAAATGGCCCTAGAAGCTGGAGCAGACGAAATAGATATTGTCATGAATTTAGGTTTGTTCTTCGAAAATAATTTTGATGAAGTGAAACGTGAGATTCAACAACTAAAAGCTATTGTCGGTGATAAATGTCTAAAAGTTATTCTAGAAACAGGTGAATTAAAATCGAAAGAAAATATACAACTTGCGGCACAACTTGCAATAGAATCTGGTGCAGATTTCATCAAAACTTCAACAGGAAAATCGACCATTGGAGCAACAACAGAAGCTGTAGCTACAATGTGTGAAGTTATTCATGCGCATTACAAAACAACTGGTAAAAAAGTTGGACTTAAAATAAGCGGTGGTGTTCGTACATTTGAACAAGCGCTTGAATACCAAGAAATTGTTCTAAAACAACTAGGACAAGAATGGCTTCAGCCAAGTTTATTTAGAATCGGAGCGAGTTCTTTAGCAACAAATCTTATTGAATTATTAGAAGAATGAACCAATTTCCTGAACATATCCAACTGGCAATTAAAGCGAGTATTGCTGCGGCTAAAGAAATTCAAAAAATTTATGTTCAAGATTTTGATATTATCATAAAATCTGATGAAAGTCCGCTAACACAAGCCGACCTAAATTCGTCAAAAGTCATTTTAGAAATCTTAAAACCAACCAACATTCGCATCATTGGAGAAGAAAGCACAATTTTATCGTACGAAGAACGAAAAAACTGGGAAACTTGTTGGATAGTTGATCCTCTTGATGGAACAAAAGAATTTATTCAAAAAAATGACGAATTTGCAGTTTGCATCGCGCTTGTAGAAAAAGGTATACCAACAATTGGGCTGATAACTTCTCCAGTAGAACAAAAAATTTGGTTAGGAGGAAAATTAATAGGTTTTTATGAAATTGATTTCCAAGATGAATTAAAAGTAACGGAAATTCAACAAAATAAAAATAAGCCAAAAATCCCAATTGTTCTTGTTTCTCGGAACCATCCGTCAGAATTAACAGACAATTATTTGAAAGATTTAACCCAAAAATACGGAGAATTAAAGTTCGTCAAAAAAGGGAGTGCCCTAAAATTCATTGATTTAGCCTTAGGAAAAGCTCATTTTTATCCGCGCTTTGCTCCAACAATGGAATGGGATATAGCAGCAGGACAAGCCATTTTAGAAACTGTTGGCGGAGAAGTTATAGATACAACATCAGGAAAACCACTCATCTACAACAAAGAATCACTAAAAAATTCATATTTTGTAGCACAGAATTTTTGATTCTAAACATAAAAAACTGAATATATGAAGAAATCTGAAAAAATAGAATTGATTTTAATCATTGGATTCTCCATTTTACATTTTCTAACATCAAAAGAAGTATTTTCTACGATTCCATTCTTTATAGCAACAATTTCTCTAGCTCTATATTTTAGTCCAATCAAATTAATTCGAATTATAAATTTAGGAGAAGATAAAAAATTTAGAATAGCCGTAAATTCTCTTTTGACCGTCATGATAATTTTATCATATATTTCCATAAAAATTGAGGTTAATAATACTTTACATATTATGCTATTAGCAGTATCTATCGCTAATTTGGTTTTATTATTCCTGTGGAACAAAAAAAGAAAAACTAGTGACTTTTATTTATTGGTATTGAATCTATTTTTAGTTTCTGGTGCTTCGATTATTTAATTACAACACTAGAGTGAAAAATAATGCAATCGCTTGTTTTAGAAAAAAGAACAAACCTATCCTTAAAAACCCTTACTTTGTAGCGCAGAATTTTTAAACCTATGCGCTTTTGTAAACTGCCTTTATTCATCACATTTGCCATTTCATGTTGTTTTCAACTAATGGCACAACAGCGCTTTTACCCTATTCAGTCATTTTACAAAGACCGACTTTTTCACCAAGAAGTGAATGCTGGCGACACCCTAAACACTTCCGTCACAAAAATATTTCGTTATTCAGGATCATGCTTTTTTCCACAAACAGAAAAAGAAACATTTTCCGTAGATGAATTAGTAGAGAAGAAAGTGCGTGAAAAATGGTTTGGCAGAAAATTATTCAAAGAACATTTCTTTGATATAAAAGGTAAAAACTTTCGTATTTCAATTGATCCACTCATTAACTTTTCCATGGGAAAAGACTTGAAAGACAATTTCACCAAATATCAATATCAAAACACACGCGGACTTCAAATTCAAGGAGAAATAGGGAAGAAATTCTCATTTATAACGAATTTAAGAGAAAATCAACAGCGTTTTATTGGGTATCAAACAGATTTTATTCGTGCACATGGAGAAGGATATCCACAAGATTCAATGTATGTAATTCAAAATGGTTCCGTTCCTGGAGCTGCCAGAACAAAACCTTTTAAAGTTGGTGGATTTGATTTCGCTTATGCAACTGGAGCAATTAGCTACGCCCCTATCCAACAATTGTCCATTTCTTTTGGAAACAATATGCACTTTGTCGGCGCTGGTTATCGTTCTTTGTTGCTTTCTGATAATTCAGCAAATTCTCCTTATTTACAATTTTCATATCGAATTAATAAAAAATTAAGTGGCGAAGTTATTTACGGACAACAACTTAATTTACTCAGAACGCTCAGAAATTCAACTCCAGAAGCACTTTATGAGAAAAAAGGATACACAGCGCATTATTTTACCTACCAACCTATTCCCACATTATCATTAAGTTTTTTCGAAGGAACAACTTGGGATAGAGGAGATTCAGCGCGTTCTAGAAGAGTAAATGGTTTGTATTACAATCCTATTCCTATCGTAAATACAGCTATTTTGGGAACTCAGTCTAAATGGTCGAATACTGTATTGGGATTAAATGTACTTTATACCGCGCCTTTCAATCTTGCTTTTTACGGACAATTCGCAGTAAATCAAACCAAAACTTTTCGTCCAGCCTATCAATTAGGTTTAAGATGGTCTGAACCATTTGAGGTGAAAAATTTATTTCTGCAAATCGAATGGAACAGTGTTCCAACAGGTTTTTACAACTCCCCTTCTTCACGATTAAATTATTCACACAACAATTTACCGCTAGCTCATCCATTTGGATCGGGATTTTCTGAAAATGTTATTCGCGCAAATTATGAGTGGAAGAAAATTGCCATTAATTATCAATCTACAATATATTTCACCACATACGACACATTAAATCGTCAATTAGGAACATCAACTTACATGCTTGCTCAGCCAAGCGAAGGATTTAAAGAAAAAGGAACGCTCATTTTACAACAAATAGAAATTGCTTATCGATTTAACCGAAGTAATAATTTACAATTTTTCATTACAGCCATGTATCGAAAAGGATTTTTCAACTCGTATAATAATGAAGCCTTGTATTTCGGTATAGGCTTACGCACCAATTTGAATAACCAATATTTTGATTTTTAGTGAGCAAGGTCATTTTACATATCGCTCTCTTAACTAGTCTTTTTAGTTATTCGCAAGAACAACTGAATTGGGTTTCCGATGTGTTGGACACTACTGCCTTTTCTCAAAATGTAAAAAGTTTGGAAGAACATTCGGCTATTTGGCCTAAACTCAATAATCGACGAGGTACAAAAGCAGACACCATTCCATGGGAAAAAGTAAAGAAATTTACCATTTTCCCAGCTTCAGATATGGTTGCTGGAATGACGCACAATCAATTTCAAATTAGAACAGGGCTTGGACTTGGAATGAATTGGATTCCAATGAAAGGCATGAATTTCCAACTAGGTTATCTTGGTGGAATTTCCAATACGAATCTAATTAATTATGCTGGAGGAGTTTATCCAACTGCTTATTTCAGAATTCAAGAAAAAAATGGAATTGTTCAATATCACGATGTGCGTGCAAGACTGAGTTATTCTCCCAATAAATATTTTAATTTTCAACTAGGGCTAGACAACAATAAAATTGGCGAAGGAGATCGCTCTTTACTTTTAGGAAATTATGGAACACCTTCTCCATTCGCACAAATACGTATGAATGTTTGGCGTATAGAATACATGATTATCTATCAATTTTTAAGAGAACCCAACGGAAATGGAGGTTATTTTTCAAAATATGCAACTACACACTATTTAAGTATCAAAGCAACAAAAAGATTTACGGTTGGTTTGTTTGAATCTGTTATTTGGAAAGGAAAGGATAGTTTACAAAACCGAGGTTATGAATGGGAATATTTGAATCCAATTATGTTTTTTAGACCAACCGAATACAGTTTAGGTTCTTCCGATAACGTTTTAATGGGACTTAATTTAGACTATAAATTAAATCGTTCTTTTCAAGTTTATGGACAACTTATGCTAGACGAATTTTTATTAAGTGCGATAAAATCCAAATCCAAATGGTGGGGAAATAAATATGGAATTCAATTTGGTGTAAAAGGCTATGCTCCATTTGGGTGGAAATCAGTTTCTTATTTCTCTGAATTTAATTTTGTGCGTCCATTTACTTATTCTCACGGAAGTACAGGACAAAGCTATTCGAATGATAACAGCGTATTGGCACATCCTTATGGAGCTAATTTTATGGAGACAAACAATCAAATAAAATGGCAAAAGAAAAAATGGGACGTACAATTGAATGTAATTTACATGATGCGAGGAGCCGATAATAGCGATACAACCAGTTGGGGAGGAAATGTGTTGAAATCATATACATTACGCCCAAAAGAATATGGATATTCAATAGGAAATGGAAATCAATATCACATAATGAAAGTACAACTCACTGCAGGATATCAACTTATACAAAAATGGAAGCTTCGCGGATTTGTTACTGGAGAACTTGCCGCTTACACGCAAAACAATAAAACTTCATGGTTTCCTGGAATCTATTTTGGCATCCATACCGAATTATGGAATGATAAACGAAATTATTAGTACTTGTTGTTAATAATTAATTAAATTTGTTGCGTTAATAAACGCTCAACAAGTGTCAAATTCTTCAAATACAGTTCACAAAGAGTCTCGAATGAAAGACTTAATGTTGTTCACAAAGATGCGCCTGTCATTTTTGGTGTTGCTTTCAGCAGTTTCTGGATATTTATTTGTGGTAGATTATAGTAAAACTGGTTGGGGAATTACCTTATTATATTTAATTATCGGAGGAGCATTAGTTACTGGTGCGTCTAATGGAATGAACCAAATTTGGGAGCGCGACTTAGACATTAAAATGAAGCGTACACAAAACAGACCTCTTCCACGAGGAAGAATGACGCTCAAACAAGCTTATATCATTGTATATTCTTTTTTAGTTGTTGGAACATTTTTTCTATATCTCTGCAATCCAACTTCTGCTCTTCTTGGAGTAATCTCTTTTATTTTATACGCATTTGTTTATACCCCAATGAAAACAAAGACTCCTTGGGCAGTATTTGCAGGAGCATTTCCAGGAGCTTTACCTGTTATGATAGGCGTTGTTGCTTATAACAATCAATTTGGACTAATCGCAGGTATATTATTCATGGTTCAATTCATGTGGCAATTTCCTCACTTTTGGGCAATTGCTTGGGTGGCTTATGATGACTATGCACATGGAGGATTTTATTTGCTCCCTTCAACAGGAAAAACAAAAGCTTCTGCTTTTCCTGGAGTTGTTTATGCTTTGTTACTCGTTCCCTTTAGTTTAATTCCTTGGGTTTTAGATATGGTAGGGACATTAACACTTGTTCTAGGAACTATACTTGGATTAATTTTCTTTTTATATGCTTACCGTCTTTACATCACTTGTGACACAAAAGACGCTAAGAAACTTATGTTTGCTTCATTTGCTTACTTACCCCTTATTCAGTATTTATATGTAATCGATAGAATTGTACCTTAATAATAAATTATATGAAAAAAGATATAAATGAAGGTCTTGACGTAAACGTCAAAGAAAAAATGACTAAAAATTTAGTCTATTTAGGAATGATTAGCATTTTCATGGCATTTGCAGGATTATCGTCTGCTTATATCGTATCCATGGGAGATGCATTCTGGTTGAAATTTCCATTTCCTAAAGCATTTTGGGTCAGCACGGCGATTATAATAATAGCCAGTTTTACGTTCCATTTTGCTATCACATCCATGAAGAAAGGGAAAATAACACTTTCAAAATCACTGGTAATAACGACAACTGTTCTTGCGATTGCTTTTGGATTTTCTCAATATAAAGGATATAAACAATTAGTAAAAAGAGGAGCATACTTTGTAAGTAGCGTTGTAGTGAACCAAGGAAGATATGGAGATTACTACGAAATTCGAATGAATGGAGATTTACTGACCGTTGATGGAAATGATTATATCAAAAAGGGGAAAGTTTTAAATGCTGCTGAACAAAAACAATTAAAAGATTTCGCTCAAAATTTTCTGAAAGCAGACAGTACTTATCCTTCGAACATAAAAGGATTTGGAACAACTTTTAACCTTACATACGAATCAAAACCAATTTCACTTGTTGATGGGAAGCTAGAACTTCCTGACGGAACGAAGCTTTTGCGTTCAGACCTTATTCGTCTACGCGATTTGGCGAGAAATGTAGTTGCGGGAAGAGGAGATTTCTTTTTAGCTGGAAAAATAGGGAAAGATTTTAAACTCTATTATCATAGTGAAGAAGTTACTTATAAGGACAGAATTTTGTTTTATAAAGGTAAACCTCTTTCAAAACCACTTCAATTAAAGTTACTTTCTTCGAAAGATAATGCAACTTCTTACTTATATATTATCACTTTTTTACATCTTTTGCATGTAATTGGGATGATTTTTTACATGATTTTCTTTTCTAGACGAACTTTATTAAATGAATTTACCCCCGAAAACACTATAGGAATGAGGGCAACCGCAATTTTTTGGCATTTTTTAGGTGCTTTATGGGTTTATTTATTGTTATTTTTACTTTTTATTCATTAAAATTGCAAAACAAAAATTTTTGTAATGGCACAACACGGAAATAGCGAAACAGAAGTTGAGGAAGCTTCGGCATGGGGAGGAAAAGTTTCTCCTTTTAAAGTAAGTTATGGAAAACTCATGATGTGGTTTTTCTTAGTTTCAGATGCTTTAACATTTGGTGGACTCTTAGTAGCTTACGGATTTACAAGGCATGCTTTTACTGGCAACTGGCCAATTGGTGAAGAGGTATTTAGAAAAATTCCTTTTACAGAGGCTGATTTACCATTACTTTATGTAGCCTTGATGACATTTATTTTGATTATCTCATCTGTAACGATGGTATTGGCTGTTGAAGCTGGTCACCGTATGGATAGAAAAGGGGTGACAAAATGGATGTTTGCAACAATTATTGGTGGTTTCTTCTTTTTAGGATCACAGGCTTGGGAATGGTCTCACTTTATCCATGGTTCTGAATTAGGAAGAGTTCAATTAGAAGATGGATCTTTAGCTTATGTAAGAGGTGAAGCTGGTAAAATTCAAAAATTTGAAATTACAAAAGCAGGTGCTCATCATAAATTAGGTGACGTTATCACTGAAGGATTAGCTCATAAATACGAACATGCAGTTGCTGCTGGTAGAGTTTCTAAAGATGGATCTATTACATTTCACGATGGTGCAGTTGCAAAAGTTACGAAAGAAGCTGATAAAATTGAAAGCTTATTAATTCGCCAATCTGGTTCAAAAAACCATAAAGTAGGTGAGAAAATTGAAGGAGCTGAAGCTGGTCGTTACTATGAAGAAGCTGTTACTTCAGGAAAATCTAATAGAGTGGTATTCGGCGCAAATTTGCAACAAAATGAATATGGACCTCAACAATATGCACAATTCTTCTTCTTTATTACTGGTTTCCACGGATTCCACGTATTTACAGGAGTATTGGTAAACATCATTGTATTTTTCGGTGTAATTAGAGGTTTATACCACAAACGTGGTCATTATGAAATGGTCGAAAAAGCTGGATTATATTGGCATTTTGTCGATTTAGTTTGGGTGTTTGTATTTACATTCTTCTACCTAGTTTAATTAATTTTTAGAGATATATTATGGAAAGAGATGATATCATAGAGTATTCTTTATACAACCACCACGACGAAAACGCGGGGAAAGCAATACGTAAGAAAATTTATTTTGTAACATTACTCCTTACAGCTATTACTGTAATAGAAGTAATAATCGGTGCTTTTGTAAAACAATCATTTCACTATTGGGAATTAGTGCAATGGGGATTCATCATTATGACTTTAGTAAAAGCATCTTATATCGTTTTGATATTTATGCACTTAGGTGATGAAAATAAATCATTGAAAAAAATGATCTTAGTTCCTTACTTTGTATTTATCATATACCTTATTTTTATCTGTATTGTGGAAGCACTTGCTGTTCATAGTACTTGGTTAAACTATTAATTTATTACACATATAGCGTGGCTAATAAAAGAAAAAAAGCCGGTAAGTCATCAGTTGTGATTTTAACAATCATACTGTTTCTACCGGCTTTAATTATGTTGGTATTTTCCAAAGGATGTACAAGTAAATTTCAAACATTAGATACTTTCGGAAAAGTTGGAAAATTTGAATTTACAGATGCAAAAGGAAATAAAATAACGAATGAAGATCTTAAAGATGACATCGTTATCTTCACAACAATTCAAAATGAATGTCCAAACCCTGATTCTTGTGGGATAAATATTTGGCAAATAAATCAACAAGCATATCAGCATATTTTTGAAGGACATAATTACAAACTTAAACATGTGCGTATTATTTCTATCGTAACTGATACAAAAGGTAATCCAGCGAAAATTACTCCTGAATTACGTTTCCAAATGAAAGAGCTCGTACACAATTACGACCCTGAAGTTTGGACACTTGTTGAAGGAGACCCAAAACCAATTTACAATGTAGAAAATAATCATCTGAATCTTTATACAAAAGAAGACAGTGCATTTATCGGTAATAGAATGTTTATCGAGAGCTTAATTCTAGTTGACTGGAGCGGAAATCGTAGATTAGTTCGATATGGTAAAACAGAATCTATGGTACGTGATTTTTACGATGGATTTACACTTCTTGAAAAAGAGTACGACAATACAGTAAGAAATGAAAAAAATTAATGCTTTTTTATTCCTACTTCCTTTTATTATAAGTTCATGTAACAACGCGGGAAAAACTACTGAACGTGTTTTACCTATTTACGGTGAACGCGAAGTAAATCAAACAACAGTTAATGGAAATGAAGTTATCGACACTATTTTCCATGTTGCCCCACCTTTTAGATATCTAAATCAAGATTCTACTTGGATTGATCAGAATCTAGTAAAAGACAAAGTATACATCGTTGATTTTTTCTTTACCTCTTGTCCTACAATTTGTCCCAAAATGACTTCGCAACTTAAGCGCGTTCAGGCTAAGACAAAAGACATTAGCAACTTATATCACATTTTTTCATTCTCTATTGATCCAGACAGAGATACACCACAACAGTTGAGAGCCTATATTCAAAAAAATGGACTCACAATGAACAATTGGGATATGCTAACTGGAGATGAAGCTGCCACACATAAATTGGGAGTAGAAGGATTTATTGTTCATGCTGGAAGAGATGAAGACGCTCAAGGCGGATTTGCACATTCAGCTTCACTTGTTTTAGTTGATAGAGCAGGACTTATCAGAGGAATTTATAATGGAACTGAAACGGCTGATGTTGATAGACTTGAAAAAGACTTACGTAAATTGCTAAAAGTAGAATATGGAGAAAATATCGGAGAGTAAACTTAAAAGTGTAAAACGATGGATTGTCGTTCTTTCAGTTATTATTCCAATAACAGTTGCTGCATTATTCGGAATTAAAATTGAGGGATATAATACTTCATTTCTCCCTCCAATATATGCGACTATAAACGGTATTACAGCAGTTATATTAATAATAGCAATTTGGGCTATAGCTATTAAAAAAGATAGAGAACTTCATAGAAAACTCATGCGAACAGCAATTGCATGTTCAATTTTATTTCTAATTGGCTACATAACATACCATATTACAAGTTCAGCGACAATTTATGGAGATATAAATCATGATGGAATCCGTTCACCTGAAGAAATTGCAGCAGTTAAAAGTTCCTTTTTAATCTATGTACTACTTTTAATTTCACATATTATTTTAAGCGTAGCTGTTATTCCCTTGGTATTATTTACTTACTTACAAGCTTATCTAGGAAGATTTGATAGACACAAAAAAATAGCGCGTTACACTTTTCCAATCTGGTTGTTTGTCGCTATTTCTGGAGTTGTCGTATATTTAATGATAAGTCCTTATTACTAGGGATATTATCATCAATCAAAAATAGATTCAATATGTTAGAATACTATTTTATAACAGGGCTCCTTTTTATAATCACAAGCGTTATTATTTTTGAAAAAAAGACAACGCTTTCTATAGTACTTTTATTAGTTGGAGCATTTCTATTACGCGTATGGGCTATTCAATTAGATCCATTTTTAAATATGTGGGACGAACAGTTTCATGCATTAGTAGCAAAAACCCTATCTAACAATCTATTATCACCTCAACTTTTACCTGATATTCCATTAGCTAATAAAGTGAATGATTGGAGTTACGATCATATTTGGCTTCATAAACAGCCATTTTTTATGTGGTTAATGGCGCTATCCATAAAAATATTTGGTGTAAGTGAATGGGCAATTCGTATTCCATCAGTTTTGCTTGGTACTATGGCTGTCTTTGGATCCTATAAATTAGGGAAAAATCTTATACGCCACAAAGTAGGCTTTATAGCGGCGCTATTAATAGCTACATCATATATAAGTTTAAGTCTGACCTCTGGTTACCAAGGAACTGATCATAATGATTTAGTTTTCTCCTCTTTGATAATAATTTCATTTTGGTTCTACTCAGAATATTATGTAACCAAAAAATTAAAATGGGCTATATTCACTGGATTTGTAGTAGGATTAGCTGTACTTACGAAATGGTTAACTGGATTAATTATATTTATTCCTTGGGCTGTAATTGTATTGAAAAATTATAGAAATGTAAAAGAATGGAAAGGTATAGTAATTGCTTTTTTAACTAGTCTTATAACATTTATTCCCTGGCAAATATACTGCTATATTAACTATTACAAAAGCTATAAGTATGAATTAGAATATAATACACGTCACTTATCAGAGGCTATAGAAGGGCATGGGGGAGGATATTCATATCACTTTGATCAATTAAATCTCATCTATTTTAATGTAGAATACTGGACTATGCTGACTATATTCATCAGTGCAATTCTAATTGTTCTTGTAAAAATTAAGTCCACTGAAAAAAGAATACTAATTCTACTTCCTATAACAGTTGTCTATTTGTTCTTCACTTTTGTAGCAACTAAAATGCCTCTATTTACTTACGCAATTTCTGGATTGGTCTATTTAACATTTGCATTTTTAATTGTTTACCTTTTAGATTTACTCACAAAATATCTTCGACTAAACACAAAAACAAGCACCATTTTTAATGTAATTATTTTATTAATAGTCATTTTTTTTAATCTAAATTTCTTGGAATTAAAGAAAGTACATGGATTTGGGGGAGAAAAAGGATCGTATTATTGGCAATTAAAAGAAAAAGAGAAAAAAGATATAATAGACTTTAAACACAATTTATCAAATAAAGAAAAATACATTATATTCAATACGAGAGAAAGATCATATCCTTCTTTTACATTTTATACAGGATATCCAGCGTATGATTTCTTACCGACTAAAAAAGACATCCACTTATTAAGGGAAAAGGGATACGAAATTATCATCTTAGATACAGGAAATCTACCAAAGGAATTAATCGAAAATAAAGGCGTACATCTTTATCAATTTCCTAAATAAAAACCTACTTCTTCTTCCGCTTTTTAGCTACGAGCGAATAAGAATGGTCTATCAACTCGAAAATAAGTTTGTCTGAAGCATCGTCGTTGAATAGAATCGTATTCCAATGCTTTTTGTTCATGTGAAACCCTGGAATTATGGCCGCATAAGATTCACGCAATTCTATCGCTCGCTCTGGGTCGCATTTTGCATTTAAGCTGATTGCATCATCAATTGGAAGTAAAACAAATATTTTCCCATCTACTTTAAAAACCAATGTTTCTGGCCCAAAAGGACACGATTCTTCCACATTCTCTTTGTGTAAACAATAATCACGAACAGCTTCTACATTCATATTTTAAAGTTAGAATAATTATAAATTAGTTAGCATGCTTTTTTTCGCTTTTTTGGCTTTACTGTATCGAAAAACACCGTTCAAGAAAACAGCAGCAATAATAATTAAAGCCCCCAAGTAAAAACGAATTGACATCGTTTCTTCGTCTGGATAAATCAAAATGGCCATAATCATCGTATAAATAGGTTCTAAATTAATCGTTAAACTTACTGTAAATGCACCTAGATATTTGGTTGCATCCACAGCGATAATAAAAGCAAGTGATGTACAAATGATTCCTAAAAATAATAAATTGAATAAATTAGGTATCGAAAGATGAAAAAGAGAAGCGTCTAATCTTCCTTCAAAAAGTAAAATAACCGTCAATACCACAAAACCGCTTATTAATTCTATAAACGTAAGTTGAGCAGAAGGAACTTTTTTCACTAAATGAGCATTGGAAGTACTAAAAAAGGCCGCTAAAAAAGCAGAGGTTAATCCCATTAAAAGTGAAGGAATATTGATCACATCCGTTTTAACAATAAAGAAAATTCCAAATATGGCTAAAACTCCAAAAAACAATTCCGCTTTAGAAACTTTTGTTTTTTCTATCAAGGGAGAAAGCCAAGCCACATGAAATGATGCGGTTGACAAACAAATTATTCCCAAAGAAATAGAAGACATTTTAATCGCTTCAAAGAAAGTAAACCAATGTAACCCAACAATCACACCTACTCCAATAATTTTTAAAAAAACTGCCTTTTCTATTTTCTTACGAGGTCTATTCAAAACACGAATAAAAATACCTAGAGAAATAAAAGCAAATAAAAGACGATACCAAACAAGAATAGAAGATGACAAATCAATCGCTCTTCCCATTATACCTGTAAATCCCCAGATAAGAATTACTAAATGGATTAAAATAAGGTATGTTTTCTTTTTGGACATAAGGACGCAAAAATACAACTATCCTTGGATGAAAATATAAAATCAAAATACAAAAAATTCAAAATCCAATTTTATACGTCATTGAGACGTTAATTACCTTATATTTGTTGTTCAAAAAAATAAAAAATGGAATTTTGGATTAAAGCTGCTCAATTAATACTCTCTCTATCAATACTCGTTATTTTACATGAATTTGGGCATTTTTTACCTGCCCGTTGGTTCAAAACACGTGTAGAAAAATTTTATCTATTCTTTAATCCTGGTTTTTCACTTTTCAAAAAGAAAATTGGTGACACAGAATGGGGAATTGGCTGGCTGCCTTTGGGCGGTTATGTGAAAATTGCTGGAATGATTGATGAATCAATGGACACCAAGCAAATGGAACAAGAACCACAACCTTGGGAGTTTCGATCTAAACCAGCTTGGCAACGTTTAATTATTATGTTAGGCGGAGTTACGGTTAACCTCATCCTTGGGTTTCTTATTTATATGGCTGTTTTAGGCGCGTGGGGGAAAGACGTAAGTAAAATTAATCAATCTGTTTTGGGAACTTCTGTTGCTCCCGTTCTACAAAAATATGGCCTACAAGATGGCGATAAAATCATTCGTTTGGATAATGAAGTAATTAACGATTACAATACGCTCAATAGAGCTATTTTACTTCGTGGTGCTAGAAAAATTTCGGTAATTCACGAAAATGGAGAAAAGGCAATCATTACACTTCCTACTGATGTAGAATGGGCCTTGTTTAAATCGGGAGATATGATGCCATTTCAACCAAGGTTTCCTGCAGTGGTTGATACGGTTATTTCAAAAAGTGCTCTTAAAAGCGGACTTAAAAAAGGGGATAAGATTACTTCTATCAATGGAACTCCTGTAAAATACACTTCAGATGTAAGTAGCTATTTGTATAAAAAAGTAAATCTTCCTGTGCAAATGACTGTTGATAGAAATGGAGAAGAACAGATTTTGAACCTACAAACAGATTCACTTGGTAAAATTGGAATGGGTTGGCAAGTTGGGTTAGATGAATATGAAAAATATGCACCTATCACACACGAAGATCTTGGATTTACACAAGCAATTGCTGGAGGGTTTTCATTTGGATATTGGACTTTACACGACTATGTTTCTCAAATGAAATTTATCTTCTCTAAAAAAGGAGCTTCTAGCCTTGGTGGATTTGGAGCAATCGGGAATATGTTTCAAAGCACATGGGATTGGCATTCATTCTGGTTGAATACTGCTTTACTTTCCATCATTCTTGCATTTATGAATATACTTCCAATTCCAGCACTTGATGGCGGACATGTTGTGTTTTTATTGTATGAAATAATAACAGGGCGCGAACCGAACAAAAAAGTATTGGAATATGCACAAATAGCTGGAATAGTTCTTTTATTTGGACTCTTACTCTATGCAAATGGAAACGACATATACAAATGGTTGTTTAAGTAACCCTTTTATCCAATTTTTTCCCCTTTTGTATAAAAAATCGCTTCAAAAGAATGATTTGTTGTACTTTGGTCTAATAATTGCGAATCACTCTAAAAAAATAAAACAGATGAAAACAGTACTTTCTTTACTTTTTGTTGCTATTCTAAGCAACCTTACGTTTGGTCAAGACACCAAACACCTTGTATATAACATCACTATTTCTGGAGATGATCCACAAGTAGAAATGATGAAATCATTAATGGATGGAGCAAAAATGGAGCTTTATTCAAATGATAAATTTTCTCGTGTAGATTTTAGTTTAGGTTCAGTAATGACTACAAATACTATTGTAGATTTAACCAAAAAACAAGCATTGACTCTAATGAGTGGGATGATGGGAAAAACAGCAACTCAAATGACTTTAGAAGAGTTAGAAGCTAAAAAAGCAAGTGTTGCAAAACCAGAAGTTGAGTTAATTGACGAAACGAAAGTAATTGCTGGTTACAATTGTAAAAAAGCGCTTATTACGATGGAAGATGGAACTGAGTTTGAAACTTGGTATACAGACGAAATTAAATTAGGTGATTTATCAGGAACAAACTTAGCAATGAAAGATATTCCTGGAGTTCCTTTAGAATTTAGTTCAAAAAATGGACCTATGATGATGTTATTTACAGCGTCTTTATACGAGCCTAAAGCTAAAGTTGACAAAAAATTATTTGATATGACAATTCCAGAAGGTTATAAAATAACTACAATGGAAGATCTAAAAAACATGGGGCAAGAAAAATAAAAACTACCCACTCTTATTAAAAATCCTGCTTCATTTTGTTGCAGGATTTTTTTGTTAAAGGAATCTATTTCTTTTCGGGCATATAAACTGATGCTAGAATTCCACCTATTAATGCAACTCCAATTATCAATAAAGAAACCAATGCATCTACATGAAAATAGTCTACAAAGAGCATCTTAACACCAACAAATCCAAGAATAATAACTAAACTATAGTTTATATATTGAAACTTTTCAAGCATCCCAATCACTAAAAAAAACATAGATCGTAAACCCATAATAGCTAATATATTAGAGCTGAATACGATAAAATCATTTTGAGTAATAGACAAAATTGCTGGTATGCTGTCCAACGCGAAAAGAACATCTGTAATTTCTATAACAACCAAAGCAACAAGTAAAGGAGTTGCATAGTTTTTCGCATTAATTTTGCTTATAAATTTATTGCCATCTATTTCGTGAGAAATAGGAAATAATTTAGATACTTTTTTGAATAGCCATGTAGATCTTGGGTCAAATTCTTCTTCTGACTTTAACATAGAGATTGCCGTGTACAACAAGAATATCCCGAAAACATAAAACATCCAATGGAATCTTGTAATCAATGCTATTCCAAAAACAATCATCAATGCACGAAAAACAATCGCCCCAATAATTCCCCAGAATAAGACCCTATGTTTATACTTTGCTGGAATTTTGAATGAAGTGAAAATAATAGCAATGACAAAAATATTATCAATACTTAAAGATAATTCTATAAGATACCCCGTAATATAAGCTACAAATGCTTCATAAGGCTTTATTTTTAAAGGATTTACGCTACTCGAAGTTGAAAATAAATACCAAATTACACCCGAAAAAGCAAGTGCAATTATCACCCATACGGACGTCCATATTACAGCTTCTTTCAGTTTTATCTCGTGTGCATTTTTATTAAAAACACCCAAATCAATAAAAAGACAAAGTAGAATAAATAAAATAAAAAGACACCAAATCATCTTTTCTGTTTTTTACAAATATAAGGAACTAAGTTTTTTAATTCTTACATTCCTTAAAAAGTTGAATTGCTAATTTCTGCATCAACGATTTCTAGCTCCTTATAGAACTCAGCGCCAAATGCTCTAATGATAGGCTCTTTTAAAAAACGAAATGTTTTAACATTTAAAGATTCGCCTAAAGCACATGCAGGATCGCAAACGTCCCAACGATCATAATTTATGATCTTAATCTCTTTCTTATCAACCACACGAATAGGATACAAATGGCAAGAAATAGGTTTTTTAAAGGTTGTTTTACCAGCATTATAAGCATCTTCAATTCCGCACTTTGCAATTCCATTTGGATCAAAAACTGCAAAAGCACATTCGGCATTATTCACTAATGTAGTTACCATTTCATTGGTTGTATCTACATAAAAAACCCCCGATTTTTCGAGCATTTCAATTCCCTCGGGACAAAGAAAAGGTTTGATATTATCTAATTCTTCTTCAAGAATATCAATTTCTTCAAGCGTAACTGGTGCACCCGCATCTCCTTTTACGCAACAAGCGCCTTTACAGGCATTCAAATCACAAACAAATTTATTTTCAAAAATTTCTGAGGAAATTAATTTATTGTCTATTTCGATGATCATCTGTGCAATTTTGGACTACAAAGATACAGTCAATTTTTTGAGTGAACAATAATCTATTTAACTCAACTGGCATTATTGACATTCATTCGGAGTGTTTTTGAAAATCATGCACAACAATATTTTTTGTACTTTTGTAAAAAAAAATATTATGAAACTTAAAACTTTATTATTCTTGGCTATAATGTCTATGACATTATCATCTTGCTTTAAAACAAGAAATTGTAAATGTACAACTATAACAAGTGCAGATCCGAGTGGATACGGACAACAAGCAGGAACAAGCACGCAAAATTATGCGCTAGAAGGCGATCCATTCTCTGGTGGTAAAAAGAATCAAGAAGCAGAATGTAGCGCAAAAGAAAACTCTCAGAGTTACTCAACAACAACATGTGAATTGTCAAAATAATCACATCTTATAACTTTAAGAAGGGCTGAAGTAATCTTCAGTCCTTTTATTTTATCTTTGATAGAGATTATACAATAACCTAACTTTATAAAAAAAATATTTATGAAATTCAAAACATACATATTTATAGCTGTTATGCCTTTGACATTCATTTCCTGTTTTAAAACAAGGAATTGTAAGTGCACTACCGTATCAACTGGAGATCCAAATCCATATGGAACTCAAGCAGGAACATATATAAGTAATCAGGCAATTTCAGGGGATCCTTTAGAAGGAGGTGGTAGCAAAAAAAGTCAAGAAGCACAATGTAAGTCTAATGAGTACTCTGATACGTACTCTAAAACAACTTGTGAATTAACAAAATAAGCTAACTTTATAAAAAATAACGTATGAAATTGAAAACTCATTTATTTTTATTCGGATTGTTTACTGTATTAATCTCTTGCAATAAAACACGTTTATGCGAGTGCACTGAAACAACTATTGCTACCGGAGAGACAAAAACTACTTCGCTATCTATAGGTGGAGATCCATTTAAAAGTAATAGTCAACAAGCTCTTGAGAATAAATGTACCTTATACAATGCCGCTAATTCTAAAACAACTAAAACGTGTGTTTTACAAAATTAAACTATAAATGATTAAGTGATTTTTATTCAAACCATGTTTTAAATAAATTTTTTTACGATATTTGAATGATAATTTTATGAAAAAATAAAATGATGAAAATTAAAACAATACTTTTTTTAGCAGCTTCAGGAGCTTTTCTTATTTCTTGTACTAAGAATTACACATGTACTTGTCACTCTACAGTTGGAAAACGTGATTATACGGAATATGCAACATTCATTAAAAAATCAGATGCTAAAAGTTGGTGTGAAGGAAGTAATAGTGCTGAAGGTTCAAATGTTACTTGTTCAATTGAAGTTAGCAAATTAAAAAAGAAAAAAGCTGATAAGAATTCTAACGATTCAAAATAGACTAACTGTCATTTCTTCTGAAAATTACCCAAAACATGAAGTTCGTATTGACTTTAAGCATTAGTATATTGCTGTTTTCTTGTGTTAAACCAAGAAATTGTGAATGCACAACAACTTTTCCTAACGGTACAACAACCAAAGAAACGCATACGGTTAATGCGCAAAACAAAGCCATGTCCACAACTGCATGTGAAGCAGAAAACTACAGTGGAGATGAATTTATTAAAACATGTAAGCTAATTAAATAATTATTCGCTATGCGTATTGTACTTTCATTGATTTTAACATTAGTAGGTGTTCTAACAATAGCACTTGGAAATGGAATTTTTCATTTTTGCGTTAGCGCAGGCTATTCTTGGACTTTTGCAGCACTATCTTCTTGGATTATTATATTCATTTGCGCTACATTAATTCTTTGGATTACTTTAAGAGCTAAAGAGAAAAAGCTACTGCTCATTATTGCTGGTGCTACACTTAGTATTGCTATGATAGCAGGAAATTTTATTGTTCGTCCAATTTATCAAGGAGATTACACAAAAAAAGGACAATCAGTTAGCATTAGTGAAAATAGTCTTTTATCAATTGTTCTTGAAAAAAATTCAACTTACAACGGTTTAATTTGTATTGCAAGTCCAACTTGTCCATTCTGTAAAGAAGCTGCTGAGACACGCCTTAAAGTAATGAAAGAACGCAACCCAAAACTACAAATTGGAGTAGCGCTATTTACTTCTGATTCTGCTAATATCGAACGATTTCAATCAGAAACAGAAACAGAAAATTTAGATTACTATCTTTCTCCAGATGAAAAAGGAACTATTGACTTATGTCATGGAGCTTTCCCAACATTTATTTACATAAAGGACAAAAAGATAGTTCAAATCTGGACAAATGGCGAAATGGGTTATCCAGCGCTAGATTGGATAGAAAACGAATTAAACTAATCGTTTATTTTTCTAAAAGCTTTACCAAATAAGATTCCATCTTTTCTGGGGTAACAATAGAACCAAAACGTTTTACTGGCTTACCCTTTTTATTTACAACGAATTTAGTAAAATTCCATTTGATATTTTTTGTCAGAAAACCACGACATTGATCTTTCAAAAAGGTATAAATTGGATGTGTATTTTCGCCATTAACATCAATTTTCTCTGTGATTGTAAAACTCACGCCATAATTGACTAGACAATTATCTTGAATTTCTTGCGCGCTGCCTGGTTCTTGTTTACCAAATTGATTGCAAGGAAATCCAATTATTACTAGACCTTTATCTTTGTACTTTTCATTTAGTTTCTCAAGTCCTTCATATTGCGGCGTAAAACCACATTTACTGGCTGTATTAACAAGAAGTAATACTTTGCCTTCAAATGCTGAAAAATCAATTTTTTTCCCTTGAAGTGAATTAATAGAAAATGGATAAATGGTTTCTTTTTCTTTCATAAAATTTGAAATTTATGGCGTTTGATGTAATTGATAAAGTAATTTGTAAAGCTGCGAATCAACTCTTGAAGCTGCAGGTTTTGACGTAAATTTAACTGTTTCCTTTGCGTCAATTGTAAAAGTATCTAAATCCAACACAACTATGCTCAAAGTAGCGCTATTTAGTTTTGCAATTCCTGTGGCTAAGGCTGTGAGTCCAATTGGCGGAACAATCATGCCAATAGCAATCGCTTTTATGCTTAATGGTTTATGTGTGTTTTTTAGAAAGATGAAGGCCAATTTATGCGACTTATATTTTTCGATAATCGAGTTTATAGAAGAATAATCTACTGGAAAAAGTGCTAAACTATCATACTTTGAAAGTTGATAAACGGCTCTTAGTAGTATCGATTTATCATTAAATCCTTCCGTTTTTATTCTAGAAAGAACATTTGAATTAATAGAATGAACATTTAATCCAATTTCGGCTGCGCTATTACTAACCGAATGAATTAAAAATCGTTGGATTTTTTCAGAAGCCTCTAAATCTACCTCATCTTTTTGAAATTGAACAGCAGTTGGTTCAATTGCAATAAAATCACTTAATCCTAGCTTAACAAGAGGTTTTTTATGCTTATTTCTTACGGTATTAACCGCTAATTGATTTTTTCTAGCAAAAATAATTTTATACGCACTTTCAAGCTGATTATACGCTTGTTGAATTACGGTATCAGTTTTTATATCACTCAATGCGTAAAAATGAAAATTCTCATTTACAGATTTTACAAAGTCCTCCAATGAATCCATGTCTGTATGGACTTCTTTAAAATTTTCTACTGCTTCTTCTGAAGTAAACTCTTTATAATTATCCCAATAGAAAGGATCAAATTCTGCTAGTTGTTTTAGCAAATACATCATTGTTGCTTTTATCTCTTTATCTTCAGGATATTTTTTATAAATATCATAGACTTTTCGAAGAGCAAATGCAGCAAGTTGCTCATCTGTTAAACGTTCTACAAATTGATAGATTTGATACGATTCGCCATCAATTTCATCTGCATTTTTTTCCAAATCTGAATATGTTTTATTGAGTCGAAAAGCAGCCAAGCCTATCCAAGCTTGCGCTTTACAACGGTCGAGATAAATCGAGTTTGGAAATTCACGCTCTAACAAGAAAATATCGTACAAAGCTGATTTATAGTGTTGTGAAAACAAATCATTTCGAACCGTTTCAAATCGAGCAATGTTTCGAATCACATAAAACTCATCATTCAGTGAATCGGGAGTCTTAGGTTTCCAATCGGTAAAACTATTCATCAAATTCAACAGTTGTCCGCCGCGAATTAGAACACTTGGATGCGATGTAATTTCTTCTTTTGAAGGAGATGCTTTTGATAAAATTTTAGGGCATTTTTCTACAAAATACTCCAAAGGAACTTCACAAAACTGATTATTCCAATAATCAAATGGAACTTTAGCATTACCAAAAGGAGAATTGGCATAACTAAGCACTTCAAATGTTGAAATCACTTCTTCTTTTGGATATCCCGCTTTATAATACATAGTCAAACCCAACTTATCAGCTTCCAATTCTTTTTGCTGAGAAAAAAGATTCATTCGTTGTATTCTTGTGTCGTAATCCAACGTTTGTTTATTCGTTTTTATATTATCTACAAATGATTTCAAAATATGTCTTTGGGCATAATGAGCAAGCTCATGTGATAATATTGCCGCTAATTGCGCTTCATTTTTCAAACGCGCCATCATTCCCTCTGTAATAAAAACAATGCCTTGGTCTGTAGAAAAAGCATTTGCTACATTCGATTGAATTAAATAGTAACGCATATTAGCATATGTAGAATCTCCATTCGTAATTTTATCGGCAACTTTTTTCACATAATTACTAATAGAATCTCCGAATGTAACTCGTCCTGAACGTATGATTTGATCAATTCCATAATAGATCTGTTTGACGAACTTGATATTTTGAATCTTACTTAACCCTTCTCGTTGAATTTCTTTTTCAGCATTTATCTTATCAATCGTCAAATTCGTAAAATCTGAAGGAATGGCGCCTACACTTTCTAGTGGCGTATAATGAGAAAAATAGGAATTATCTTGAGCACGAGCAATTGTAAATGTCAAGAAGACAAAAAACAAAAAAGCAATTCTCAAACAATTTCGCATACTAAAACGTGAATACAATCAATAAAAAAAGTAGTGGTTCTTTGGCTTCAAAGATAAATAAAATTGAATTGAAAAATCGAGCAGATACGGCTTTGTTAACAAATATTACAAACGTCGTATAAAAAGAATAAGAAGAGTTATTTCTTTATCGATTGAGGAATTATACAAACAGGAATCGGCTCCATCTTATGTTTATTTACTCGATTAAATCTTAGATAAATCGTGAGGACTTCTTTTTGTCGAGATGAAAGATTTTCTGGTGAGCAATCTAAGTTTTCCATAGCCCATTCTAGTTCTTCATAAGTCGCACCAATCTGATCTTCGTCATTGCGTTCATCCTCCCAAAGTCCATCTGTTGGTTTTGCATTCAAAATTTCTTCAATTACGCCTACGTATTTAGCCAATTCGAAAACTTCTGTTTTATATAAATCAGCAATTGGACTTAAATCTACTCCTCCATCACCATACTTTGTATAAAAACCAATGCCAAAATCTTCAACTTTATTTCCTGTTCCAACAACAAGTAAATTATTTGCTTGTCCTACTGCGTACAAAGTTGTCATTCGCAAACGTGCACGTGAATTTGCCATGGATAAACCATGTTGTTTAACATTGGAAGGTAAAATCTTCTCAAAAGAGGTAAACGTATCTGTTAAATCAATTTCCAAACTCGATACATTTTGAAAGCGAGATTCAAGCATTTTAATTTGATTAACCGCACGTGTATATTCATCTTGATTTTGACGCAATGGCATGTTTAAACAAATCACCTTTTTATTTGTCATCGCACACAAAACAGAAGTCAAAGCAGAATCAATTCCTCCAGAGATTCCTATGATAAAGCCTTCTAATTTAGATACCTCGCAGTAGTTTAAAAGCCAATTAATAATATGTTCTTGAATTGCTTGATTATTTTTCATGTACTAAAAAAGGATAAATACTTTAAAAATAAGTTGAAACAGACTAATAATAAAAAACTACAAATTTGCTTTCTGCTACAAATTAAAGGAATTTTATGCAAAAGCTTTTATTTTTCTTTGAAGTGTGTTGCTATTAAATTAACTTCTCAAAGCAATTTTATTATTTTTGCAGGGAATATCATTGTAAAATGCAACATAAAAAAACACTTGTCTTTTTGTTTTCACTTTTCGTCATTCTTTCTTCTTGTCAGCAAGACAGATTGAATATTCCTACCCCAAAAGCATTGGAGAGCATTCATTTTTATCGCCTAGATTTAGATTTAGGGAAGTGTAAAAACGAACAAGATTTTGAGCAACTAAATACCAACTACAGCAACAATGTTTCCGATTTATATACTTATTACACAGCTACTTGCATTCGTGTTGGTTATCCAGAAGATTCAATAACTCCATATAATTTATCGCTTTTCGCAAATGACAGCTACATGCACGAGGTGAATGTTGCGATTAAAAAGAAATTTCCTGAAAATCCAAAAGAAACAGAAATAAAACAAGCTTTTGGTTATTTGGCACACTATTTCCCAAAAGGAAAATTGCCTAAAAACATTGTCTATTATAATTCTGCCTTTACCAATAGTGTGCTTTCTTCGCCCACTTCAATTGGCGTTGGATTAGAGCGTTATTTAGGAGAAAAAAATAAAATTATTGAGCAATTATCTGGGCAAGTCTTCTTCGATTACATCAAAGAGAAGATGGATGAGCGTTTTATGGCAAGAGATCTTATGTTTAGCTGGTTAAACACAAACTATTTCGAGGCAGACAACGAAAATAAAGTACTTATTGAGCGTGCCATAAACATGGGTAAAATCTATTACATCACAGAAGCGTGTTTACCCAATATTTCCAAAGCTACTTTGCTCAGATACAACGAAGAAGAATATACTTGGGCTACGGAAAACGAAGGAGATTTCTGGCGCTACCTAGTAGAAAAAAATGTGTTTTTTAAACACGATCAAAAAATTGCAGTCAATATTTTTAATGAAGGTCCATTTACACCGGGCTTGCCAGTAGAAGAAAAAAGTCCAGCTCGACTAGGACATTATTTAGGATGGAAAATCGTGAAATCATTCATGGACGAACATCCAGAAATAAGTGTAGAAAAGCTACTTTCGGTAGATTATAAAGAAGTATTAAAATCATATAAAACGAACGATTAATGAGCGATACAATAGTAAGAACTTCAAAAATAGAAATAGAAGTTGCCTTAGATAACGACAATGTGCCAGAAGAAATGGTATGGTCTGCAGAAGACGGAAAAATTAATAGAGAAAAAACCACAGGAATGTTTTTGGCAATGTGGGACAAACGCTCTCAAAATACCATGAAAATTGATTTGTGGACAAAAGAAATGACTGTTGACGAGATGAAAATATTCTTTCACCAAACATTAGTAAGCATGTCAGATGCATTTGAAAGAGCCACTAATGAAAAAGCTATCGTAGAAGATTTAAGAGATTATTGCATGCATTTTGCGGAAAAAATGAATATCGAGAAGAAATAAAATTCGTTTTATTTTGACTCAATATTTAGCTGTTCTAATTTAAATATCGGCGTTTCTTCTTTCAATGCAATGGAAACACGGTATTCTTTATTCTGACAGACTAAAATCCCAACAGCACAAGTAGCCCCGCCTTTATTTCCTTTAAAAATAAACTTAAAAGAAATGGGTGGGTTTTTTATGAAAAAATCTTTGAGAATCATCTCTGCTTGCGATTTGCTGTAAACCGATTCTTTTTGCTCAATATTGAGTAATAATTTATCTACGACATGCGTAAGAATGATCTTTTCATCTCCTTTTTGAAAACCAAGTTCTAATTTATCAAAAGCCGTTTCTTGTGAAAACGAGTTGAAAAAAGTACAAGAAAGCAACAAGCATAGTAGATATTTCATAATATATAGCAAATAAAAATGATTTTTAATTCATTTGAATCGCCAAAACACAGCAAATTATGTGCCGAAATGGATTGGGATTAATTGTTATTCTAATTTTTCTTTTTTAGCATTGTGAAAATGAAAAAATAAAAGGTCAAACGTGAAAAAACTACCACAAAAGTAGTGTGACCTAATTTTTTTGTACCTTGGAGCTTTATTCACAGAGAAATTAACAGCTTTGTAAACAAAATGAAAAATACGCTACTAATTTTTTTACTCTGCTTATTGCACATCGCTGCTGTTGGTCAAGAAATTAACCACACGTATGATATTCACCATACTTTGGTTGAAAACAAAGGACAATGGCCTGATAATGTACTTTTTTATTCAGAGCAACCAGGTGGAAATTTATGGATAGAAAAAGGCGCATTACTTTATGATTTAAGAGATTATTCCAAACTACAAGAAGAGCATGTAACTGCAAAAATCTCTTCTAAACCGGAAGCAAGATTATCGCTTATTCACGTTTCATTCGAAGGTGCAGATTTTTCAAATCCTATCCAAAAAGAAGATTCAAGTTCTAATTATTACAACTATTTTATCGGAAATGACCCAACAAAATGGGCATCTAACTGCCGTGGATTTCATCACATAACCATTCCTAAAATTTATCCTTCTATCGATTTACACTTTTTTCAAGAGGAATCAAAAACGAAGTATGAATATCATATCAATAAAGGCGGGTCTGTTAAATCTTTAAAATTAAAAGCGCTAGGACAAGAAAAAGTACAACTTTCTCATGATGGAAACTTGATTTTTCAAACTCCACAAGGAAATATCGTAGAAGAAAAACCGTATGCTTACCAAATCAAAAATGGTCGTATCGTTGAAATACCTTGCTCGTTTGTTCTCAATAAAAACTTCATCACATTTGAAATAGGCGAATACGATAAAAACATCACTTTAGTCATCGATCCAGTTTTGGTTTTTGCTACGTATGATGGTTCTCCGACAGATAATTTCGGAATGACAGCAACTTATGCGCATGACGGAAAAGCATTTTCGGGCGGGACAATCTACGGAAATGCTTACCCTACTCCAGATCCTTTAGCGTGGAATACAACTTCCAATTTTACAATGGTGAATATTCCTTCGCCAGTTACAACAGATGTATTTATTTCAAAATATTCTGAAAATGGTTCAACTATGCTTTGGACGAGTTTCATTGGTGGAGGCGACAACACGCACGGAACAGAAACTGTCCATAGTTTAATTGCTGATGCACAAGATAATTTATACCTCTTTGGCGCAACATCTTCGGCAGATTTTCCAATTGTTGGCGGATATCAATCTGTTCACGGAGGCGGAACACCTCTACAAGTGCAATACAACGGCGTCAACTTTGACGGTCAAGGATGTGATATTTATGTTGCAAAATTTAGTGCAAACGGACACGTTTTATTAGGTTCAACATTTATGGGTGGATCTCAAAATGATGGAACAAATTATAAAGTTACCTCAGGAAACTATACCTCTTTTACCGCTTATGATTCTTTAACTACAAATTACGGAGATCAGTTTCGAGGAGAAATTATGCTCGACCAAAATGGCGATTGTATTGTTGCAAGTTGTTCTCGTTCAACCGATTTTCCAGTGTTAAATGCTTTTCAATCTACCAACGGTGGTTTGCAAGACGGAGTAGTTTTTAAATTATCGAGCGATCTATCTACTTTACTTTGGAGTTCATACTACGGAGGTTCTAACAATGACGCTTGTTATTCTGTCAAAGTAGATTCATCGTATAACATTGTTTTTTCTGGCGGAACAACCTCAACAAATTTACCCAACACAACTGGAGCCTACCAAACAACTTATCAAGGAGGAAAGGCAGATGGCTTTGTCGCAAAAATAGATTACGCAACAAATTCGCTTTACCGCTCAAGTTATATTGGAACAATTACTTACGATCAAGCTCATTTTGTTGAGATCGACCGTTACGATAACATTTATTTATTAGGACAATCTGTTGGTGGAAATTTTCCTGTTACAACGGGAGTTTACTCCAATCCAAATAGCGGGCAATTTATATGTGAAATGCCTCCAGATTTAGCAACACTTACACGTTCAACTGTTTTTGGAAATGGAACAGGCGGATTAAATATCTCTCCTTCTGCATTTCTAGTAGATGTTTGTGGAAATATATACGTGAGCGGTTGGGGAGCTAATCTTCTTCAAAACACTGGATTAAGTGGAATGCCAATTAGCACAAACGCTTTTCAATCTACTCCACCCAACGGATTTGATTTTTATCTCATGGTACTCGAACGTGAAATGCAAAGTCTTTTATACGGCTCTTACCTTGGTGGAAATCAAGCAAGAGAACATGTTGACGGAGGAACATCGCGTTTTGACAATAAAAAAGGGGTTGTTTATCAGTCTGTTTGTTGCGGTTGCGGAGGGCACAGCGATTTTCCAACTACAACTGGTGCATGGTCGAATCTGAATTTAAGTCCAAATTGTAATAATTTACTCTTTAAATTTGATTTCGAAATTGTGCCTCATGCCGATTTCACAGTCGATCACGTAGAAGGATGTGTTCCATTTACCGTACAGTTTCAAAACTTTAGTTCAGATTCTACCAATTATTTATGGGTTTTTGGCGATGGAGATTCTTCATCTCATGTATTTAACCCAGTCATAACGTACAATACACCCGGAACTTATGTTGCGCATTTATATGTACTTGATACCGTTTGTTTATTAACCGATTCAGCAGAAGTGACGATTGTAGTTCACGATCCACTTCAGTTGGTAATTCCAAATGACACCGTTGTTTGTACATCGCCCAATATGAATATTGTAGCGAATAGTTTTGGTACAGCAACTAGTTTTGTATGGTCAACTCATCTAAATTTTAGTGATACCTTAAACGTTTTCCCAGCTGATTCTGTTATCAATGTTTCTCCAGTAGATGCCACAACGTATTACATAAAAGTAACAAATGCCTGGTGTACGATTATCGATAGTATAAAAGTATTGTTTGTATCAGAGAGTTTAACATTCAGCTATCCTCAGACGATTTGTAAAGGCGAAGACTTTGTTATCACGGCGAATAATAGCAATTCCTTAATTACCTTTTCGTACGATTGGGGTCCAGATTCTATTCTAGTAAATGGTGATTTTACTTCGCAAGCTACGTTTCAACCGACTGTTTCTCAAAATATCTTTTTGCATGCAGTTGCTAATAATGGTTGTATAATTGATGATACTTTTCATGTAAATGTAAATTATATTAATCCGATAAATATTACTGCAAGTGCACAGCCAGATAGTATTCCAAAAGGAGGAACGACACAACTTACAGGAACTGTAAATGGTAGTTACACAACTACGTGGCTTCCAACAAATACAGTTGATTCACCTACTTCATTAAGTACTTCTGCAACATTGGATCATACAACCCAGTTTATTTTCTCGGTTACAGATGGTTATTGTACCATTAACCAAAATGTTCTCGTTAAGACATTTGAATTTGTTTGCGGACAACCTTATTTATTTATACCAAATGCATTTACTCCAGATGGTTCTGGACATAATGACATCGTATATGTTAGAGGTCCGTATATCAAAAAAATGACGTTTAGAATCTACAACCGTTGGGGACAAATGGTTTTCGAATCATTTGAGCAATCAAAAGGTTGGGATGGAACATTTAATGGAAAACTACTTGATCCAGATGTGTATGACTATTATTTAGACGTTACATGTGTCGATGGGCAAACCAATATAATTAAAGGAAATATCACTTTGGTGAGATAAAATAATGCGCAGATTAACAGGATATATCGTTTTGTTGAACTTGCTTATTTTTCAAGTAGGATGGAGTCAGGATTTACATTTTTCGCAATTCAATCACAATCCACTTTTTCAAAATCCTGGAAATACGGGAAGATTTGACGGAGATTATCGTTTTAATGCTGTTTATCGCGATCAATGGCGTTCTGTAACTGTTCCCTACTCTACATTTCTAATTTCTGCAGACAATTCAACTCTAGTGAAAAATCTTGGTCTTGGAATCATGTTTATTCACGACGTAGTTGGAGATGGTAAATTGCGAACAATCAACTTTATGCCTTCAGTTTCGTATAAGATTAATTTGACAAAAAGCGGAGAACATTCTATTCGTCCGGGGATACAATTAGGTTTAAATTACCGAGAATTAAACGCAAATGCATTTTCTTTTGACGAACAATACAATGGATATTACTACGACCCAAATTTACCTTCTCAAGAAACTTTTACACGACAAAAAATGGCTAATTTTGATTTTAGCTTTGGCGCCGTCTATGAATGGTATAAATCCAACCGAAAAAATATTAGTGGCGGTGTTGCTTTGTATAATATTCCTAGACAGAATCAAGGATTTTTCGGGCAAAAAGTGCAACGAGATATGCGCATTTCCATTCACGGAAGAGGACAATTTAAAATCGCACAAGATTGGGACATCATTCCATCATTTTCAATGAATTTTCAGGGAAAATACAATGAAGTTGTAATAGGATCTGAGGCAAGATATATCATGAAAGAGCAACGAGGAGAATATCGTGCACTTTATTTCGGAGCATTTTTTAGAAATAGAGATGCCGCCTATTTATCAGTTGGAATGGATTATCAAAACTGGTTTGCAGGATTGAGTTATGACATGAATTTTTCTAAACTTGTTCCAGCTTCAAGAGTTCGCGGAGGAATAGAAATTACCTTACAATATATTTTAAAAAGCTTTAAACCCAAAAAAGTCAATCACAGAGTATGCCCCGTTTATATTTAATTTGCTTCTTAGTTTTTTGTGCTCATTTTTCCAATTTATTGGGACAAACAGAGCTAAAACAAATTTTGAAATTTGCCGATGAGCAATATCAGAAAGGAGATTACTATTATGCAAAAGAATATTATGAAAAAGCAATGACGTATGATTCTTCTTCTGTTTCCATACTTTGGGGCTACGCAGAAACGCTACGTGCTTATCAAGATTATAAAAATGCGGCTACTTATTATCAACTAATTTTAGAAAAAGAAGACACGAAGATTTATCCTTTAAGTGCGCTTTATCTAGGATTAATGCAACAACAGAATGGAGATTATAATGCCGCTTTGGAGACATTCAAATATGCCAAAAAAAAATATGCACGAGACAAACGGAATTATCCTTATTTAAAGGCTAGACAATCCATAAAAGCATGTATTTGGGCAAGAGATAACGTTCGAGACACACAAGAAGTTTTGTTTGAAAAACTTCCTCCAACGGTAAATTCTAAAAATGCAGAATTCGGTCATACCATCCGTGGAAATGAACTTATCTTTTCTTCTTTGAGAGCAGATTCAACCCATGAAAATGAAGAAATTTACGAAAAAGAATACCACACACATCTCTATTCATCAAAAAGAATTACAAGTGATTGGGATACTTCAAAAGCAATAAAAAGTCTTTTTACGCCAAAATTAAATACAGGAAACGGAAGTTTTAGTCTTGATGGAAAACGTTTTTACTATAGTTTGTGTACGGAAAAAAGCGCCAATTATAGCTGTAAAATCATGGTTGCAAATTATGAAAATGGGGCATGGAAAAATAGTGACTCATTAGGAAGTATTATCAATGAGTTTGGCGCAAATACAACGCAACCATACATTGGTTCTGTAAACGGAGAAGAATGGTTATTCTTTAGTTCAGATAGAGAAGATGGCGAAGGCGGAATGGATTTATTTTACAGTAAAATCACGAATGGAAACCAATATGGCAAAGTTAAAAACCTAAAAAGCATCAATAGCATAGGAAATGAAATCACACCATTTTGGGATACTACTTCGAACAAATTGTATTTTTCAAGTGATTGGTACGAAGGTTTTGGTGGATTTGATATTTTTTCTTCGCAATTAAACGAAAACTTTGAAACGCCAATTAATAGTGGGATTCCAGCGAATAGTCCAGCCAACGATTTATATTATTTCACACAAGCAGATACTTCGTATGTCAGTTCCAACCGAAAAGGAGTTTATTTTTCAAAAAACCCAACCTGTTGTAGCGATATTTTTTCATTGAAACCAATTCCTGTTCCAATTGTTGAGACTCCTCAAGAAACTTTGGAAGAACTAAATGCTCGTTTGCCCGTTCGTTTATATTTTCACAATGACATTCCAGATCCACGTTCTTGGGACACGTTAACAAACGTAAATTATCAAGCATCTTATAATGATTATGTAAAATTGCTTCCGACGTATCAAAAAGAATACGGAAAAGGACTGTCTGGACAAAACGCTCAAGATGCAGCTGAAGACATTGAAGATTTCTTTCTTGAATACGTTCAAAAAGGAATGAGCGATTTAGAATTATTCCGCGATTTACTCTTGAAAGAACTTCAAAAAGGAGCAAAAATCAATATTTCAATCAAAGGATTCGCTTCGCCTTTAGCGAAAACCGATTATAACGTTAATCTAACTAAACGAAGAATTACATCATTAAAAAATTATCTCGGAGAATGGGATAATGGAGTTTTTCTACCTTTTATAAAAGGAACTGCCGAAAATGGAGCGCTTTTAACATTCACACAAATTCCATTTGGAGAATATACTGCAAATCGATTGATTAGCGATAATATAAATGACTTGAAAAATTCTGTATATTCTCGTGTAGCTGCGTTAGAACGTAAAATAGAAATACAAAGTGTTTCGTATATCGAAGCAAAAGATTCGTTGACTTCTGCTTTAAAAGCCAACAAAGAAATCATAGATTTAGGTAAAATAAGTTCGGAAAAAGAAGTTTTTGCCACATTCTACTTGTCCAATACTTTGTCGGACACTATAACAATCGTAGGAATAGAAAATACGTGTTCTTGTGTAACGACTGCTGTAAACTATCCTGTATTGCTTCCACACACGCAATCTATTCTAACATTTTACTTCAATCCAAAAGAATATAGCGGTAAAACAGTTAAGTCGATTGTCGTTAAAACAGATGTTGGACAAGAGCTACGTTTAATTATTTCTGCAGAAGTAGAATAACGAATTTAGAAAAGATTTCAATTTAGCGCTTGAAAGGAAAAAACTTTCTCGTACTTTCGCCTCACAAATGGAACAGAAAAAAAAGCAACGTATCGTTTTCTTGGATTTAATGCGCTTTTTGGCGCTTTTTATGATGATTCAAGGGCATACTATTTATGCTTTTTTGAACAAAGACATCCTTAATGGAGAATCTGTAGGAATTGGTGTTTGGCGTTTTTTTAGAGGATACACAGCACCTTTCTTCATGGTAATTGCTGGAGCAGTATTTACCTTTTTATTGATTCAAGAAAAACCAAAGAAAGGATTAAATCCTAGAATAAAAAAAGGATTAACACGCGTTATTACTTTATTCTTTTGGGGATATATGCTGCGTTTTCCTATCCAAATTTTTACACGTCACCTTTCTCAAGCACAAATAGATATCGCTTTAGGATTTGATGTGCTACAACTTATTGGATTTGGATTATTAATGATTATTCTCATCTTTTCCATCATTGGTATTCAACGAGCGTATTTAATGACAACGTATCTAATCTTGTTTTTAGTTGTTGCATTTGCAAGCCCGTATATTGAAACCATAAATTTTCATACATCCTTACCCAAGTTCTTTTCAATGTGGTTAAATGATTACCCAACTGCAGCAGGAAAATCTTCATCATTTCCTATTTTTCCTTGGGTTTCGTATTTGTTATTTGGTGGGTTTTTTGGAGCGTGGCTATCCTTCCAAAGTAAAAAACACAACTTTCAAAAGAACATTGATATTAAACTATTGATTATCGCCGTGTTACTTTTTGCAATGGCTCGCATTGGTGATTGGTGGGAAACTGCTCACTATGGCGTTAGTCACTATTGGGGAACACTTGGTGCGAATGAAATGCCAATTTGGGGACAAAGTGAAAATTTATTATTCGACCGTATTGCTTTTGTTATTTTCATTGGAAGCATATTTGCCTTTGTAGCTCGTTTTGTAAACAAATTACCAAAAGTAATGGGGCAAATGAGTCGCAATACACTTTGGTTGTATGTGGGACATTTAATTATCTTGTATTGGATTCGTCCTTTGTTCTCTCACAGAAGATTTGACATGGCGGGAACTTTAATCTGTGTTGTTATTATGTTTGGGTTGATGATTCTTCAAACAAAAATTATCGAGAACAAGCAAAAAGCAGGCACTTGGAAAAACTACTTTCAAGGAATTATGCAAGGTTTCAAAAAGAAAAAAGTAGAGCCATAAAAAAATCGATTCCTAAAAATAGAAATCGATTTTAAAATTCAAGTATATTATTCTTATTTTCCTGATTTACGAGGAGTTGTTGTTGTCTTTTTAGTGGGTGCTTTTTTAGTAGCTTTTGCATCCATAGATTTAGGAGAAGCTTTTTTAGCCGCTGCTACTGGAGCTTTTTTAGCTGCTGGTTTTTTAATTGCTTTTTCTTCCGTTTCAACTTCTTTAGCCGTTTTCGCCTTCGCTTTTGGCTTTTCTTCTTCAATTATTAACAAGTTTGCTTTGTGAAGCAAGTTATACCATTGAAAAACCTTTTTTATATCAGAAGCATAAACGCGTTCTTTATCATAGTTAGGAAGTACTTCAGTCAAATAAGCATTTAATTTAGCTTGATCTTCTTTATGAGAAAGTGTTGCTTTACCTGCTTCTTTTTTATAAATTGAAGTGAATACACTTTTCAAAGGAGTATCTTCATCATAGGTGTAGATACTAATGTCTTCCAAAGCTGAAATGCGATTGTTTGCATGAGCTGGAAGACGTTTGCTATCTTCTAATGACTCAACAATTACATTGTTTTTTCCTTGAGCAACAACCTTGTAAAGTCCAGGTTTACCTGCTATTGAAATAATTCCGGTTAAATCCATTTTTTATAAATAACTGTTTTTAAAACACCAAATTTAGTATATTCAATCAAACCACCGCTAGAACTTGATGATTTTTGTGTAATTCTTTCCTTTTTCAGATTGAATCTCGATTAAATACGTTCCTTTTTCTAGCTCGCTGAGACTATAATGTTTGTTTTCAGCAATATCAAATTCTTTTACTTTTTGTCCGCTAATAGAGTAAACAAGAAGTTTTCCAGATAAAACTCCTTTCAACTCGATATCAGAATTAGTTGGATTTGGAAAAACTTGAACTGATTCAATTTTAGCATTATCTTTTATGCTCAAGAAATCGATATGGATAACATTAGAATATGCTGTACAACTTCCAGTAGAATCTGTTATTCCAACTGTATAATCTCCACCTTTTGTTGGGTAGAATAGTTGATTCGTATCTCCAACGAGCGAATCTCCATTCATAAACCATTGATAAGATGTGTTGTTTGAAGCAATAAGCACTCCACTTACCAGTGTTATTGTAGATGGAATTGGCATATTTCCAAGAGTAAGATGAATGGTATCCGTTATCCCTTTACATCCTCTCAAATCAGCCATTTCAGCAGAATAATACCCCGAAGTATCTGCAAGCAAAGGATAAGCATTATCGACATGGTTCCACGTAATTGAACTTGCAGGTGGAGAAGTAGTTAAACTGGATGTTCCACAAATTAAGGTATCTCCAAGAATATGCGGATTATAGTTTGTGTGCAATAAGGTATTTAAACCATGTGCTTTTCCATATCCATACGCATAATTTGGAAGTGAATTTCCTGTAAAGCCATCTGTAAAAGCTGTTGTCGTTAAATCCGTTTTAAAATCACTCCACGATGCTTTAGGACATTTTTCTAAATAAAGTGCTGCTATTCCAGCAACTACTGGCGAAGCCATTGATGTTCCACCATTTCTAACATGCAAACCTCCTCTTCCTAACATTCCAGGATTATTCGCATATACATAAGCGATTTCATTTAAATTGAAAGCTGATAAAGTTAGATCTCCCGCAGCAGTAATATCTGGTTTTTGCTCTCCAACTCGGTTTGGACCTTTAGAAGAATTCATACTTAGCTTACCACTTGGGACAACTGGTGTTGGAAAATAAACCGCTCCATTTGTATCGATGTATGAATCGCGGTTTTCCATATTGGCGACAGTAATTACTTTTTGTGAACATGCGAAAGAAGAAACCAATGTTACTAACGTATCTGGCATGTGATAGTAAGCTATTTCTGGAAAAGAACCCACTGAAGGCAAATTTGTTTCAATATCGCTTAATCCTAAAAATGCACCACTCCATGCATCGTAACTTCCAAAACCAGTTGTAATAAAACGGAAATTATAAGTTGTACTATCCGTATAAATCACAAATTGTAAATGATAATTGCTTCCTTCAATAGTTTCTGTGAAATCTACTTTTCCAATTCTATTTCCATTGACAAAAATGGAATCGTACACATCGGGAACGCTGAGATGCGTCATTGTATTGTAAAAATTTGTTCGACCTCTAAAACTTGGACCTGGAGCATCAGCACCAAAGGCAAATTTTACATATTTCATTTCGGAAGTGTCTGCCCAAACATCAGCAAATACAGCTGGAGAACCAAATCCAGAAGAAAGATTTGGAATCATCCAAAAGAAAGAAGTGTCTGTGTTTACATCTGCGTGAACATGATATTTTCCTCCAAGTCCAGAGTTTCCTGCAGCACACACTACAATTCGTCCAGGTTTTTGATCCAACAAACTATCAATATAAATACTTGCTAAATCTCTTCCATCGTGACTTCCGAGATAATCTCCTGCACTTACGTTTACAACAGCTGGCATTCCTAAAGAATCTGCAATTGAGAAAATATAATCAATGCTTTCAGCAACGGTTAGAGTCCAATTAGGTGCATTAAAATTTGTTCTAACTGAGATAATAACAGTTTCTGGAGCCATTCCTTTGTTTAATCCATTGGCTAATCCATTTCCAGAACCTGTTCCTGCAACAGTAGTTCCGTGTCCTGAACCAGAATAATCCGGTTGTGGACCTGAATTGATATCTGAACTATCAAAAATTTGTCCGTAACCATATTTTGTGGGAGTTCTAATTGGGTCAAAAGCTGCTTGTTGATCCCAATAGCGTATAACACGTGTATTTCCGTTTGAATCTTTAAAATCTCCATGATTAAAATCCATTCCAGTATCTACATAACCCAAAACAACCCCTTTTCCAGTATAGGAAGTTGGTAAACCTCCTACTCCATTATGAATTTGATTGATGAAATGAGTAGATCGAATACTATCATTCAAAACAGTTGCTAAACCCGATTCGTGCTGAATTTGCAAAACAATTCCTTTTTCAAGTAAATCATTTAACTGATTTGCAGTTGCCAAAACAATTTTCCAACCATTAATGGTGTTCTTAATCTGCAAATTTTTAGGTGTTTCCGCATTCGGATTTAATTTTACAGCGTATGTAAAATAAGCATCATTATCTATTTTTCTATCTGAATTCACAAAATACTTGTCGAGCAATTGTGCGTGTCCAAATGAAGCAAAAAAGCAAAATAGAATACTAAGAAATAAAAATCGAGTAGCCATTTATCATTAAAGTTTAGTTAATAAGACGTAAAAAATTACCATAGGTGAAAAAACTTTTCTATTTTTCCGTCTTAATTCATAAATTTGGTCAAAATATTCACCGAAGATACAAAATAAAATAAATGAAAAAAATTGTAATCAAACTAACCTTATCATTGATGGCATTTGGTTTTGCCAACATAATGTATGCTCAATCAACAGAAGATATTCTGAATTGGTATAATGGTAAAACGCCTGGTATGAACACCGACAAAGCATACAAAGCATTGAAGAAAGATAGTTCTTCTACTGTTATTGTTGCAGTTATTGATTCTGGAGTAGATATCGAACACGAAGATTTACAAGGTCATATTTGGACAAATACACAAGAAATTCCTGGAAATAAAATCGACGATGACAAAAATGGTTATGTTGATGACGTTCACGGTTGGAACTTTTTAGGAAATGCAAATGGTGAAAACATGGAAGATGCTAACTTAGAGTTAACACGTATCTACCGCACTTTGAAACCTAAATATGATGGCAAAACTGCTGACGAAGTAAGCGACAAAGCAGAATTTGCATTGTACGAAAAAGTAAAAAAAGAGTACGAAGACAACAGACAAAAATACGAAGGCTATGTTGTTCAAATTCAAAATTTTAAAGACAAAATTCTTCCTATGATTCCTGGAATGGTTGCAAAACAATTAGGAAAAGAAGATTATACGCTTAAAGATTTGGAAAAATGGAAACCAGAAGGAGCTCAAATGGAGCAAATTAAGGAACTAGCTATCCAACTTAAAAATGGCGATATTACAGATGAAGTAATGGACGAGCAAGTGAAACAAATTCAATCTATGCTTGATTATCATTACAACATCGATTTTGATGGCAGAAAAGTAATTGGAGACAATCCAGATGATTTTTCTGATGTTAGAGGAAATGGTGATGTTGAAGGTCCAGATGCTCTTCATGGAACACACGTTTCGGGAATTATTACTGCTATTCGTGGAAATGGACTAGGTGGTGATGGTGTTGCTACAAATGTAAAAATCATGTCAGTTAGAACTGTTCCAAATGGTGATGAAGCTGATAAAGATGTTGCATTAGCAATTCGTTATGCTGTTGACAATGGCGCACAAGTAATCAATATGTCATTTGGTAAAGCGTATTCAATTCACCAAAAAGAGGTGTACGATGCAATGGAATATGCAAGTGCTCATGACGTGTTATTAGTTCACGCAGCAGGAAATGATGGTGAAGATATAGATATTACCAATAATTTTCCAGCGGTAAAATACAGTTTCCAAACTGTTCCAAACTCTCATTTATTGACAATTGGAGCTTCTACTCGTTATAGCAAAGGGAAATTAGCTGCTTCTTTTTCAAACTACGGAGATACTTCAGTGGATATCTTTGCTCCTGGATTGGAAATTTACAATACTGTTCCAAATAACAAATATCAAAAACTACAAGGAACTTCAATGGCAGCGCCAATGGTAACTGGAGTTGCAGCATTCTTGAAATCATATTTCCCTAAATTATCGATGTTAGAAATTAAAAACATCATTCTTGAATCTGGAAAAGATTGGTCTAAAACAATGCAAGTAATCCCTGGTGGTGAAGAAAAAGTTACTTTTGGAACTTTAAGTACTACAGGAAAAGTTGTGGATGTATTAGCAGCAGTTAAATTAGCAAAAGCGCTTTCTGCTACAAAATAAAATGAAATAAGTTAGTTTAGTAAAAGGTGCTCATATTGGGCACCTTTTTTGATATATTTACACCATGAAAAAAGGAATAGCAATTATCGCAACGATTTGTTTTGCAACGCTCTCATTTGGTCAATATGAAGGAATATTACCTTTCGAAAATCAAAATGGATATTTCAAAATCTTTTACAAAGGAGCTTTTCAGCAATTAGAATATCAAAAAGTAAAATCATTTCAGTCTGGAGATAACATTGTTGGTTATGTAGATAACAAAGGTGATTTAAAAGTATTCTCGAATGGAAAAAGTGCTAACCTTGCTCCGCTTCAAAATGGATACATCGTCTCTGATAATTTCTTGGTAATGAATGTCGGAAACGTTGTTTCTGCTTGGTCTCAAGGAAAAGGAATAACACTCACCAACTTTGGAGATAAATATATAGCAACAGATAGTTTGGTTGTTTTTGAAGACACGCAACGAAATGCAATTAACGTTTATTACAACGGGCAAATTATTCCGCTTTATGCGGTTATTGGTGATTTGAATTTACCTAAAAATGTAGGAGATAATACCATTCTTTACAATTCTGTTGGTATGTATTACGTTTTTTATCACGGAAAATCGTTTGAGCTGGATTCATGGCAAGAAGGCGTTCAATATGATTGCGGTAGAGATATTGTAGCTTTTAATGATCCTGTTAGTTACACATTTGCCATTTTTGAAAATGGACAATTTATGGATTTAGATAGTTTCCATGCGAAAGAATTCAAATGTGGTATTCAATGTGTTACGTTTGTAGATAACAATGGAAATTTACAATATTATAGTCACGGTGAAAAGAAAACACTCTCCAATTTTTCTCCAGATTACTGGGAAGCAAAAGATTATATGGTTGCCTGGGGAGAAAATACGTATTTCAACGTTTGGGACGGAAAAAATAAAATCCAAGCAGCTACTTACAAACCTGAAAAATGGATTATTAAAAACAATGTGGTCGCTTTCAAAAACCAAATGGGTGGAGTAAGTTGTGTTATCAATGGAGAAGTTGTTTCTCTTTATACAGGCCCCATACTCGATTTTGACGTTAGAGGAAGTTCCGTTATTATCAGTCTTCCTAATTTTACTTTTTTAGTTTATTACAACGGGAAAAAATACAATTCGTGATAAAAACACGGTTTTCTCTCACTATATTTGCCTAAATAATTTATCAATATGAACAGTTGGTTTACAGTAAAAGTTAAATATACAAAACAATTAGAAGACGGAAGATTACAACGCGTAAATGAGCCTTATCTTTTTAATGCGATGACCTTTACCGATGCAGAAGCACGAGCTTACGAAGAAATTGGAGAAAATGTAAGAGGAGAGTTTACGATTAGTAATATTGCTCGAACAGATTTTGCCGATATTTTTCATTACGAAGATGCTGATAATTGGTACAAATGCAAATTATCTTACCTTACAGCAGATGCTGATTCTGAAAAAGAACGCAAAGTAACCAACCACTTCTTAGTTACAGCAAACAGTGTAAAAGAAGCGTACGATCGCATACAAGAAAGTATGAAAGGTATGATGGTTACTTTTGAAATTCCGATGATTTCTCTTTCTCCAATTTTAGATGTTTTTCCATTTAACGGAGACGAAGAATTAGAAGACAAAGAAATCGAAAGAAAACCTGCTGAAGCAACGAACACACCGCCAGTTTCTGTAACAAAAGGCTATTTTTCTGCATCTACAGATGAAGATGATGAAGTAAACGGCATGGTTGAAAATGATTTTGTAGAGGAAGAAGACGAGGAAGAATAGGTATGAAAAATCTCCTGGACATTTTACGCGATGATCATCATCAATTTTCAAAAGGAGAATTGGAGAAGATTAGCGACCAGCTCAAACCATTTGAGTTGTTTCAAGAATGGCTAAATAATGCCGTAGCAGAAAAAGTACATGAGCCAAATGCTTTTATTTTAGCGACTAGCTATAAAGACCAACCGAGTACAAGAATCGTTTATCTAAAAGATTATTTGAATGATGGTTTGGTTTTTTACACCAACTATAACTCTCAAAAAGGACATGAAATAGCAGCAAGTAATAAAGTTGCCATGCAATTTTTTTGGTATAAACTAGAGCAACAAATTCGTATTGAAGGTGTTGTAGAAAAAGTTCCAGAAAGTATGAGTGATGCTTATTTCGCTTCACGTCCACGAGAAAGTCAAATCGGTGCTTGGGCTTCTCATCAAAGTGAAAAACTCGAAAATAGAACCGACTTATCCGATCGAATTAAAGCATTGCACTTAAAATTTCCAGGTGTAGTACCACGTCCGCCACATTGGGGCGGATTTGTTGTAATACCTCATCTATACGAGTTTTGGCAAGGTAGACCAAGTCGTTTGCATGATAGAATTTGTTTTCAAAAAAATGGAAATCAATGGGTTGTTTTTAGAAAAAACCCTTAAAAAATGAACGAAGTTACACCTCAAATCTTCACGCTTCCAAACGGATTACGTTGTGTTTTTCAACCTGTAAAAAATCAAGTTGCACATGCTGGAATTACCGTTTTGGCTGGTTCAAGGTTTGAAAATGAAGATGAAGAAGGATTAGCACATTTTCTAGAACATTGTATTTTTAAAGGTACTGTTAAACGAAAAACATTTCATATTTTAAGTCGATTAGACTCTGTTGGTGGAGAACTAAATGCCTATACCGCAAAAGAAGAAATTTGTGTTTATGCCTCATTTTCAAAGAAATATTTGAGTCGTAGTTTAGAAATTTTAGCAGACATTGTTTTCAATTCTACATTTCCCGAAAAAGAAATACAACGCGAAAAAGAAGTTATTCTCGATGAAATAAATTCCTATTTAGATAATCCATCCGAAGGAATTTTTGATGAATTTGAAGAACATCTCTTTCAAAATCACCCTTTGGGAAGAAATATTTTAGGAACAGAAAAAACGGTGTATTCTTTTGACCGCGAAAAGTTAATTGCCTACATCAATCGTTATTTCGGACCTGAAAATATGGTGCTTTCTATCGTTGGACAATATTCTCCAGAGAAAATAAAGAAATTGGTAGAACGCTATTTCTCAGATTATGCAGGACCTGGAAAAGCGCCGATTTTAAAACCATTTGGCGAATATAAACCTTTTAATATTCAGGTAGAAAAATCGAATTATCAATCGCATGTGCTTATTGGAAACATTGCTTATCCATACAAAGCGAAAGAACAAAAAGCGATGTTTTTATTGAACAATATTCTCGGCGGACCTGCACTCAACTCACGTTTATTACTTTCTGTTCGAGAAAAATATGGTTATTCTTATAATATAGAATCTAGCTATACGCCTTATGTGGACACTGGTTTTTTCAATATCTACTTTGGTGGAGATAAAAAATATGTCCAAAAAAGTATTCGCGTTATTTTGCTTGAACTCAAGAAATTGAGAGAACAAAAACTAGGACTCATACAACTTGCGAAAGCAAAAGAGCAATTAAAAGGTCATCTTGATTTAGCAGGAGAAAGTAATTCTGGATTAATGTTAGCACTTGGTAAAAGCTTATTGATGTTTAACCAAATAGACACCATGAAAGAGATTTACCATGAAATTGATGCAATCACCGCAGAAAACCTACAAGATATTTCAAACGAAATTTTCAATGAAAATCTACTTTCTTATTTGATTTATCAACCGAAGGAGGAGTAAGATATAATTAATTCACCTCTTCTTTTCCTCCTTTAAATTCAACAATCTTCTTAGGAAATTTCATTTTATAACTAAAATCGAATGAGTATATTTGACTAAACCATAGAGCAAATTTGCTCTATTTGGTATATATTTACTTGTTAGTATTAACTTTTAAGGATTGAATAAATCCAAATTTAGAATCGAATAAACATGAAAAAATATCTAAAAACAATATTTAAGCTTGCTGTTTCTTTTTTGTTTACATTTTCAGTATCCGCTCAAACTGAAAAATGAGAAAACACTTATCCCCAATACTTTTTTTCAAATTTCAAACTTTAGCTTATCTATAGAAATTTATTTAAAAAAATTCTACTAAAATTTTGGTAGCACTACTGTCCGATAAAACTTTTTGAAAGCGGGATTTCTATAATAAGATTTCCCGCTTTTTTGTATTTTAGTTTTGAGAACAAAAAATACAATGAATAAAAGTAACTATTTTTTTGGACAATC
>Ga0164242_10000089_pt1 | contig 106879 bp, 80 predicted proteins | sample OricomgcompostMG_FD_108783 | JGI IMG/M metagenome (GOLD analysis project Ga0164242, IMG submission 108783) | Miracle-Growth compost microbial communities from Emeryville, California, USA - Original compost - Miracle growth compost (MG) ...
CCCGCTCGACGACCAGGCCTTCAATTCCTACGATAGAATCAATCGGGGACATCGGCATTGCTCCATTAAACGTGTTTCGTCGCAAAAACAAGTCTAATGAATGTCGCTGTCCCCCTTTTATGAGGTAGAGCCGAGCGAGCACAGGCGCCGCGTTCCGCATTATGGATCTACCGCGCCATCTATGGTCTACTCATGCTGCCAGTAGGGAAATTATCGAGACGATAAGCGCGACGAGGGCTACGAGAACAGAGGCCGCGCTGACAAGGAGGCTGGCTGTAATCAGCATTCGCTGGGAATAGAACTCTCGCATCCGTTTGATCAGTTCAGCATCCACATGTTCTGCATGAGGAAACATCTCCCTGTAGCCTGTCTGCACTTGCTGCTCAAGGGCGTTGTGAATTTCTTCATTCCAATCGGCTGTACGGCTGAGAAGCCAGCGAACAATCGTCCTCTTATTCATCCTGTCTCCAACGTAATGGCACACGTGTGCAGCGGGTGCTAAGTCATGTAACGGGTTTCGCAAACCGTCGCTGCTTGACGAAACGATAGCTGCTCACGCCTCTTATGCGGCTGCTCTTTGGGTTGGACGACTGTCGGCCTACAAAGTGCCAGGCCTCTCGGCCCATATTCTCTTCACTTGTGCCTTGCTGTACCCAGTCATCGCCGCAGCCTTGGCGATACTCTGGCCTGCGGCGCGCAATACTAGCACCTGTGCGCGGCGTTTGGCATCGGGTTGCCGACCCCGGTAGCGGCCAGCAGCCTTGGCCAGAGCAATCCCTTGTTGTTGGCGCTCGCGGCGGGTTTCGTAATCGTCGCGGGCCATCTGAAGCGCGAGTTTGAGCAGCATCTCCTGCACCGACTGCAGGACGATGCGCGCGACACCCTCCGCGTTGGCCGCCAGTTCTGAGAGGTCTACTACGCCAGGCACTGCAAGACGCGCGCCTTTTTCGCGAATCGATGCCACTAGGCGTTCCGCTTCCTGGAGTGGCAGGCGGCTGAGACGATCAATCTTCTCCGCCACGACAACCTCACCGGGCTGAAGATCGGCGATGAGCCGCAGAAGTTCGGGACGGTCGGCTCGTGCCCCTGAGACCTTCTCTCGGTAGACCCCAGCAACGTAATAGCCCGAAGCCAGCGCAGCCTCGGTGATGCGCTCCTGGCGGTTCAGGTCTTGCTGGTCGGTGCTTACGCGAAGATAGACTCGGGCGATTTTCATCTGTAACTGTGAGGATAAGGACTTCTGGTCGCTCATGTGGCTGGCTCCTTTGGGTATGCCCTAATTGACCCACAAAAAAACAAGGATTCTTGCTATTTGCTTTGGAATGATATATACTATGATATATATCATTAATTGATGGGAGTCATATTATGGTGCTAACTGCAAAAATTTTTACGACCGGCCGCAGCCAGGCCGTGCGTCTGCCGCTTGAGTTTCGATTTGAGCAAAAGGAGGTTTACATCCGCCGCGATCCAGCCACGGGCGACGTGATCTTGTCGAGGCGCCCCGATTCGTGGAACGATTTTTTCGCGCTTGATGCAACGACTGATGTACCTGCCGACTTCATGTCCGAGGCAGACCGTGCCCAACCAGAAGATACCCGTGATCCCTTTGATGAAGGGGTGTCGCAGTGACTCGCTATCTACTGGACACGAACATAGCGAGTCACGTCATCAAGGGCGACATTCCCCAGGTGCGACAACGACTCTTGCAAGTGCCTATGCACTTGGTTGCGGTGTCTGTCGTGACGCAAGCCGAGTTGCTGTATGGGGTTGCCAAGCGGGGCCAACCCCCGGGGCTATCGGTGCGGGTTAATGAGTTTCTGGTTCGCGTAGACGTTCTCCCTTGGACTTCGGACGTAGCTGAAGTCTATGGCCGCCTAAGAGCGTCCTGCGAGGCGGCCGGGGTGTCCTTGGCTTCCATGGATATGATGATCGCCGCCCATGCCAGCGCTTTGCAGCAAGAGGCCAAGCGGGCGGGCGAACATTCGGTTTTAGTGACTCGTGATCGAGCGTTTAGCCGCATCCCCCAACGTGAGGGATTGCTTGTGGTGGACTGGATCGACAATTGAGATATACCCTTTTGATCCTAACTCTATCGGCTGTCGTGACAGCTACATAGGCCCCTGTACGCGCCTCAGTGCGTAGCCCAGCTTCCCCCAGCAAACCCACCATTAACGCAGCCACGAGCCTGTATGCGACTTGTGCGGCCTGTGTCGTGGTACCGGGCTATTGCACGGTAGCGTATCCGGTACGGCTGCAATGCGCACAGTGCCACCGTGTCCAGGCGGGCCGCCGGTAGCAGACCGTGCCCGTGGCGCTATCGCTTCCTCGTGCTGACAGCCCGTGATAATCTGTAACCAGACGGCCCGCAACGTTTCCAGGCTAGGGCCTACGGGGGAAACTTGGCATGCGGCTGTGTATGGACTTAAGGCTGGAAAATTCGACAATCAAGTAGGTCTTAAACCAAGAATTCAATCATCAATCGTTTCATGCACGGCGTCGGCGCCTCGCTTCCAGTAGCTCGCTGCGCGAATACGCTTCTTGTCGATGCCGCGTTCATCGCACAGCACCTGGCGCGCGGCGCGGATCAAGTTTGATTCTCCGGCCGCCCACACATACCCTTCCCCCTCGGGCATGGCGATCCCGCGCAGAACAGTCAACAAGCCAGCGCCAGGAAACTCGGCTTCGCTGCGAAAGCACCACTCCACACTAAGATCCGCCTTCGCGGCGAACGAGATCCGGGCCTCCGGCTGCCCAACTTCCATCAGCGCAATCACCCGCGCGCCCGTCGGCAACTCCTCGACACGCCGCGCAATCGCGGGCAGTGCCGTTTCATCCCCAATCAGCATATGCCAGTCAAAGCCGGCCGGAATAATCATCGACCCACGTGGCCCGCCTATGCCCAGATACTGCCCCACCCGCGCCTGTGTCGCCCAATTGGTGGCCGGCCCCGTGCCATGCAGCGCGAACTCGATATCCAGCTCCCCCGCATCGGCGTCATAGCGGCGCGGCGTGAAATCGCGTGACACCGGCCTGGGCTCCAGCGCAGAAAAGATCGGGCCAGTGGGCCCAAACACTGGCATAAGCGGCCTGTCTTGCCCTGGCGCGGGAAAGAACACTTTCACGTGGTCATCGAACGACGCCGACTCAAACCCGTCAAGATCTTTGCCCGTCAAGGTAATGCGCAGCAAATGCGGGGTGACAGACTGCACATGCTTCACCCGCAGCAAGCGGGCCTTCAGTGCATGCCGCACGCGCACGACGCTCAAATCCGGCCGATAGGTGGCAAGGTCATTCATCGCGGCTCCCCTCCCGTGCAGACGCGGCCACCGACTCTATCTCCGCCGTGGCTCGGGCAAGAATGCCCGCAAGCCGCCGCTGCTCTTCCACCGACGCGTTATCACGCAGCAGCAGCGCATGCTTCAGCGCACGCCGCGCCTGTGTGAACTCCGGCAACCATCCACCAGGGCTGCCCGACGCATCGTCCGAACCACTTTCGCCCGCAAAGGCACGCCGCACGGAATCCATCTTCCGCGCAAAGTGCCCCAGCTTCGCGAACATCAAATCGACCCGCTCGCGATTCGCCGCCAGGTACGCCCCGCCCTCCGCGGCAACCGCGTAGCGCTTGCGGTTGCCCTGCGCCTCCACGGTTACATAGTCGAGTTCTTCCATATGCGTGAGCGCCGGATACACCATGCCGGCACTAGGGGTGTAAAAACCGTTAGAACGCACTTCCAGTGCCTTGATCAATTCGTAGCCGTGACGCGGCTCTTCCGCCAGCAAGGCGAGCAGCAGCAATTGCAGATCATCGGAAGTGAACTTGCGCCCGCGCGGCATGTACCCGTCGCCCGAGCCGAAATCGAAGCCGCCAAACGAACCGCCGCCTCGTGGACCGTGGTGACCATGATGGCCGCGGCCTATGGCATGCCACAGCGCATGCAGCGAAAAGCGATCGATGGAAAGAAAACCAGCGCCGCCGCCCTCGCGATCCGACTGAGTATGTGAATGTTCATGTCTCATTTCGACTGTCCTTGCACAAGATAATATATCTTAAGATATATATCTTAAGATATAAAGTCAAGCGAAATTTGAGACCCTAATACGCGACAGAGTCGGTTAACAGCTCAAGTCAGCTCAACCACCCCAGCCGCCACATCCAGGCTTGCTCGATAGCGCAGCACCGGACCCTTCCGGACTTCAGGCGGATTCTCCACGCCCATCCGCCGATACAGCGCCCGCACGGCATCGGGATCGGGGTGCTCCAGCGTAAACGCCCGCAGCCTGACACCCAGATCGGGCATCGCCGGCACGGGCGTGCCGCGCCCACCCCAATCTATTACGCAAGGAGCGGCGCCGCCCGCGGGCAGCGAGCCGTCGCGCGGCAGACAGAATTCCCAGGCGCGGTCGCCGCGCGAGACGCGGATTTTCTCGTCCAGCACGCCGTGCGCGTTGGCCAGTACGGTATCCAGTGCGTGGCTGCGGGCCACCCAGCCGCGCAGGCGCCGCCCCGCGTCCCAGGCGCGGCGCACGGCGATTCTGTCGTCCAGGCCGAACCAGCGCTCCCGGGCCGGCGGGTTTGCCGCGCCGTCGATGGCGATGACTTCCAGGAAGACATCGTCGCCCACGCGCAGCACGTGATTGTGGGTGCCCATTTCGGGATGGCGCCCGCCGTAGGGCAGGTCCACCCCCAGGCAGGCGCGCACGTGGGCCATGCCTTCTTCAAGATCGGGGGCAATGACAACCAGATGATCCAGCTTCGGCATGACGGCCTCTTGTTCAGCATTGATGGTGGCGGCAAGGCTATGCGCGCCGCCCCGGTTCGGTTGCGCCGGACATGAAAATCAGGTCGGTGATGCCGAAATCCACACCGCATTGCGACAAGGCCGCGGTTATCTGGCCCCGATGATGCGTTTGATGATTGAAGAAGTGGACGATCGCCTGGGCGAAATCCACATCCCGGGCGGTGTTCTGGGACACGCTTATGTAGCGAAGCCGTTCGGGAGGCGGCGATGCGGCCAGGCTTGCCGCCCAGCGCTCTATGTCGTCGTCGGTGTGTTCCCGCGCTTTGTTCAGGTCTTCGAAATCGGCGAACAGTTCGTCATCGAGCTTGGCCGCGACGGCCGGCGCGCCGGTGAACCGGGCAAGCCACATCCGGTCGACAAGCAGCAGATGATTCAAGGTGCCGTGCATGGAACCGAAAAACAGTCCGCGGTTCGCCTTGCGCTTCGCATCGCCAAGCGGTGCGACGGCGGTATAAAGGTTCGCGTTCATCCACCGGTTGTAGCGAGCCATGGTCGTGGCATAGTTGCCCAGGTCAAGATTCATAGCGTCTCTTTGGTATCTGCGCCTCTGTAGTATTGGGCTACCCCGACAACAGCTTCATGCGCTGCTTCTTGCCCTTGATCAGGGTCTGGCACAGGCGCGGGAAGGCGGCGCGCGCAATGCCGCGGTCCAGCGCCACGTAGGACACTTGGTCGGTGATGCTGATCTTGCCGACCTGCTCGCGGGTCAGCCCGCCATCGCCGGTCAGCGCGCCCAGCAGGTCCCCGGGCCGAAGCTTGGCTTTCTTGCCCCCCAGCACCAGCAGCGTCACCATGGGGGCCTTGGCGGGCCGGCCCAGGGGGGTCTTCAAGCGCGGCAGCGGGCCCCAGGACAAGGGCTGGCCCACGTACTTTTCTATGCGCGAAGCGACGTATTTTTCCTCCGGGCCGCACAGGCTCAGCGCCAGGCCTTTTTCCTGCATGCGGCCGGTGCGGCCTATGCGGTGGACGTGCACTTGCGCATCGCGGGGCAGCTCGGCGTTGATGACCATGGACAGCGCCGGGATGTCCAGCCCGCGCGCGGCGACGTCGGTGGCCACCAGGATGTTGCAGCTGTGGTTGGTGAACTGCGCCAGCACGTCGTCCCGGTCGCGCTGGTCCTTGTCGCCATGCAGGGCAAGCGCGGTAAAGCCTTCGCGCTGCAGATAGCCAGCCAGATCCGCGCAGGCCGCCTTGGTATTGCAGAAGACCAGGGCCGATTCCGGCTGGAAGTGGTGCAGCAGGCAGGCGGCGGCCTTGAAGCGTTCCGTCTCGTCGACCTCGTAGAAGTGCTGTTCGATCTGGCTGTCGTCATGCAAGGCTTCCACCCTGACCATGGCCGGGTTCTCCAGCAGGCGGTCGGCGTCTTCGCGGATGCTGTCCGGGTAGGTCGCCGAAAACAGCATGGTCTGGCGCTTGACCGGACACGCGTCGACGATCTCCACCACGTCGGGGAAGAACCCCATGTCCACCATGCGGTCGGCCTCGTCCAGCACCAGTGTGTGCACGGCGGACAGGTCCAGCGTCCGGCGCATCAGATGGTCCAGCAGACGGCCGGGCGTGCCCACCACGATGTGGGTGCCGTGCGCCAGGGATTCATTTTGCGGCCGCGCGGACGCGCCGCCGGTCAGCGTCAGGACCTTGATGTTGCCTTCGGAACGGGCCAGGCGCCGCAGTTCGACGGCCACTTGCTCGGACAGTTCGCGCGTGGGACAGATGACCAGCGCCTGCACCGCCCACCGCGCCGGATCCAGGCGATGCAGGATGCCCAGTCCGAAGGCCGCGGTTTTGCCGCTGCCCGTCTTGGCCTGGGCGATCAGGTCCCGCCCTTCCAGGATGAGAGGCAGGCTTTGTTCCTGGATGGGCGTCATGTCGGCATACCCCATCTGCGCCAGGTTATCGAGCTGGGCGGGGGTAAGCGGCAAAGAGGAAAAAGCGTGCGTGGTCACGGTAGAGGCCGGTGAAAATCGAAGAAGACAGTCTAACAGGCGCGGGTGCGAAGAGGCGGTGGGAACGGCCTTCGCCTGTTGGTCGCTGGCGGGGCCCGATCCGTCGCCATCCTAGATGCTAGCGGTGCCATCGGATGTGGCCGGCGGGCGCCAGCCCGGCCAGCGTCGCCTCGATGGCCTGTCGTTCGATATCCCGGGTGATGAACACCAGCCTGGATTGGCGATCGTCGCCGGGCCAGGCGTCCAGGCGCACGGGAGGATGAAAAACATGCTGCACGCCCTGGATCACCGTGGAGCCGTCCTGGCCGCGGATATTCAATATGCCCTTGATGCGCAGCATGTCCGGGCCCATGGCCGCCTTGACCGTCTGAAGCCACGACTGGACCGCGTCGGGGTCCAGCGGCGTGTCGAGGGTAAAGCAGAATGCCCGGATATGATCGTCGTGGCGGTTCGCATCGTGCCGGTGACTGTGCTCATCGTGCTCATCGCGGACGCGATCGTGGCTATGCCCGTGCCCATGATCGCGGCTGTTCCCATCATCGCCGGCCATGTCCATTAGCGCTGGGTCCGACCGGGCATAGGCTTCTTCATCCAGCCACCGCGCCACGTCGCCGATTTTCCCGGCGGGGCCGAACAGGCCCAGGCCAAGCAGGCGGCGCGGCTCGACCACGCCGTCGCGAACCGGCAGGCAGGGGGCCGACGGGTTGATCCGCCGCAGGCGCCGCGTCATCTGCTGCACGGCCTGCGGCGCGGCCTGGTCGGCCTTGGTCAGCAGCAGGCAGTCGGCCACCGCGGCCTGCTTGACCGATTCGGGGTGCGCGTCCAGCGTATGGGCGCCGGCCACCATGTCCACGGTGGTCACGATCCCGTCCAGGCGATAGTGGCCGGCGATGAATGTGTCCGTCACCAGAGTGTGGATGATGGGCACGGGGTCGGCCAGGCCCGTGGTCTCGATCAGGACGCGGTCGAACTGCCGCCTGCCTTCCCGCGCGAACCGCCAGCCTATCTGGCGCAGCGTGGTCACCAGGTCGCTGCGCACGGTGCAGCACAGGCAGCCGCTGCTCATCTGGATTACGGTGTCTTCGGTGCTGTGCGCCACCAGCAAGTGGTCCAGCCCCACGGCGCCGAACTCGTTGACGATGACCAGCGCGCCGGCCAGTTCGGGCTGGCGCACAAGATGATTCAGCACCGTGGTCTTGCCGCTTCCCAGGAACCCGGTCAGGATGGTGACGGGAATGCGCGATGGCCGCGCGGCATCCGATGGCATCGCGTTTCCCTGTGGCGTCGGATCAGTAGCCGACGGTAAATCGCTGCCGCGAATGCCGGGGGTGTTCCAGTTCGTCGACCAGGGCGATGGCGAAGTCCTCCATCGAGATCCAGCTTCTGCCTTGGCCGTCGACCAGCAGTTGATCGCCGCCCAGGCGGAATTCCCCGGTGCGCGAGCCCGGCGCGAAATCGGCCGACGGCGACAGGAACGTCCAGTCCACGTCTTGTTCCGGCCGCAGCGCGTCCAGGAATGTTCTGCCCGCCTGCGCCTCGGGCTTGTATGCGTCGGGAAAATCGGGGGTGTCCACCAGCGCCTTGCCGGGCGCCACGTCCAGGCTGCCCGCGCCGCCCACGATCAGCAGGCGCGGCACGCCCGCCCGCCGGGTCGCGTCAAGCAGCGCGCGCGCATCGGACGACACGAACCTGGCCGCACTGATCACGGCGTCGTGGCCGGACAGCACCGGCGCCAGCCGCGCCGCGTCGGTGGCGTCCGCGACCCGCACCGCCAGCCCGTCGCGCGGCGACAGCTTGCCGGTATCGCGCACGATGCCGGTGACGGTATGCCGGCGCCCCAGCAGTTCGGCCAGCAGCCGCGAACCAACACGACCACTGGCGCCGATCAAGGCGATTTTCATGACGACCTCTTCTGGTAGGGGCCGAGGCATGCGGATGACGGCACCGGCCCAGCGCCAAGTGTCAATCGGGGCGCCCGGCCTTGTCAAGCCCGGATCAACGCCGTGTCATATCCTTCAGGAAACCCCAAAGCGCGGCTTTCAGTTCCAGGCCCACCCCCGGAGTATCGTGCAGGCGCACGAATCCATCTTCTATGGCGATGTGGTCGGCGAACCCGCCCAGCGGCTGGAAAACCCCCGGGTACGATTCATTCCCCCCCAGGCCCAGGCCCGCGGCCAGATTCAACGACATCTGATGCCCGCCGTGGGGGTGGACCGAGCGCCGGGACCAGCCATGCGCGGACAAGGCGTCGAGCGTCTTGAGGTAATCGGGCAGTCCATAAGACAGGCTGCAGTCGAACTGCAGGATATCGCGATCGCTGCGCATTCCGGCGTAGCGCAACAGGTTGCGCGCCTCGGACGATGAAAAAAGATTCTCGCCGGTCGCCAGGGGAATGCCCAGTTCTTCCGCCAATATGGCTTGCAGGCGGAAATCGAGCGGATCGCCCGGCTCTTCGAACCAGCGAAGCCCGGCGCCATCGAGCGACCGGCCGTATTCCAGCGCCGTCTTCACATCGAAGCGGCCGTTGGCATCGACGGCCAGCGCCCCGGGCGAACCCAGCACGGATATCGCGGCGTCGATACGCTTCATGTCCTGGGCCAAAGGAGCCGCGCCGATCTTGATTTTGGCGGCCGTATAGCCCATGTCGCGGTAGCGCCGCATTTCGTCCTTGATGGACTGCTCGGAATTGGCGTCGGTATAGTAGCCGCCGGCGGCATACACGGCGACTTTCTCGTCCGCCACGCCGTTCCTGTAGCGATTGGCCAGCAGCTTCCACAAGGGGATATCCTCGGCCTTGGCGCGCAAGTCCCATAACGCCATGTCGATGGCGCCCATGGCGACGGCACGCTCCCCGTGCCCGCCCGGCTTCTCGTTGGCCATGGCGATCCGCCAGCAGCGGAAAGGATCGATCCAGCCCGATTCGTCCACGAGCTCCTGCGCGGGGGCATTGACCAGCCGTGGAAAGAAACGGTCCGTCAACAGGCCGCCCACGGACCATCGTCCGATCGAGCCGAAGCCATAACCGGTCAACGGTTTCCCGTCGCGCACGAGATCGGACTCGATGGCCACCACGCTGGTCTTCAGGCCCTCGAAGTTGACCACGGCGTTCGACCCGGGCGAATTCAAAGGCAGGTCTTTTTCGAAAAGATGCTTTATTTTCATGGCATGCGGGCGAACAAAGCGTCTATTTGGTGTCCAGTATCTTCTGCCCCATGCCCTGGGTTCCAGGCCATGTGGACTCGATCTTCTTGATGTTCTTGTGAATGACCTCGGCGAATGCCTCGTGCTGTTCCGGCGTCAGGCGCACGATGTTCATGCCTTTCGCTTCCAGCTTCTTCACATAGCCGCTCCCGGCGTCCTGGACGAGCTGGTTATTGAAATCCCCGGCCTCCTTCACGGATTCCGTCAGGATCTTCTGGTATTGCGCGGGCAGGCCGGCGTAGACCATGCGGTTGATGGCCACGAACTGGGTGCCATAGGTGTGGTTGACCAGGTCCAGGTTTTTGCAGACCTCGTACAGGCTCATGTTGTAGATGTAGTCCGTGGGCAAGTCCACCGACGACACCACATTGTTCTGCAAGGCAAGATACACCCCGCTCATCGGAATAGAGCTTGGCTTGGCGTTGAACAGCGAAAAAGCCTGTGTCGCGCCCTTCGAGCCCGTCCGGATCAGGACATCGGACAAATCTTTCGGCGACTGGATGGGTTTCTTGGAGCAGATCTGGCGCGGCAGCCTATCCCATATCTGGCTTAGCAGCATGATGTGCCTTTTCTGCAGGATGTCTTTCGCCATCTTGTTTCCCAAGGGGCCTTCCAGCACCTTGTGGATGTGCGCCTGGCTGCGGAACAGGAACGGGACCTGCAAAAGATTGTAGATGGGATCGATATACCCCAGGATGCCGATGCCTTCCATCGACATGTCCAGCCCGCCCAGCGACGTCTGCTCTACCAGGTCCCGGTTATTGCCGAGCTGGTTGGCGGGGTAGACTTTGATCGTGAGCTTGCCATGGCTTTTCTCCTTGACGATCGAGGCCAGCTTTTCGGCGGCATGGCCGCTGGGGGAATTGGCCGGCGCATTGTCGCCGAACCGCAGCGTCACGCTCGGCAGATCGTCCGGCGACGTCCCCGATGCGAAGCCGGCGGCGCTATAGGCCAGGCCGACGCACAGCAAGGGAAGCGATGCAAGAATCCTGGTGAATCGTTGTCTATTCGTTTTCATGTTTTTCCTCCTTGGATGATCTTTCCGTAATGGCATCAACCGCCGTACACGGCATGCGGCAGCCACATGACGATGCCGGGAACGAACATGGCGACGACTATGATGCCAAGCAGCAGCAAGATATAGGGCAGCGCCTTCATGAACACTCTCTCGGGCGAGGCGTCGGCTATCGAGGCCGCCAGGTACAGCGTGATCCCCACCGGAGGCGTAAGCGTACCTATGCACAGCGCGATAGTGATCAGCACATAAAAATGAATGGGATCCATGCCCGTCTGGATCACCAATGGGCCAAGCAGTGGGACCATCAGCAGCAGTCCCGCCGTGGTGGACAAGACCGCGCCGATCAGAAGGGCCACCACGAGCAAAAGAAGGAACAAGACGTAATGATCGCTGGTCAGGTAGCCAAGACCATGCGTCAGCACATTGGCGATCTGTTCACGCGTCAACGCGTACGTGTAGACCTTGGCCGTGGCAAGAATGAACATAATGGCGCCGGTCAATGACGCGGTGTACCAGGCTTCCGAGGCGATCTTTCTGAGGTTTATCTCTTTGTAGATGAACTTGCCCACGATGAACACATACAGTACGGCGATGACGGCCGCTTCGCTGACCGTGACGACCCCGCTGACCAGGCCGCCGACGATGATGATGGGGGCGAGCAGCGCCCAGAACGCATCCAGGAACGCGGCCCGCAGTTCGACGAAGGAAAACCTGGGTCCGCGCGGGAAGCCTCTTTTGCCGGCCAGGAAATAGGTATAGACAAGGGAAAAGGCGACGAACAGGAAACCCGGAATGGCGCCGCCCAGAAACATCTGGCCCACTGAAACCTGCGCCAGGGAGGCGCAGATGATCATGGGAATACTGGGCGGAATGATGGGCCCGGCCACCGATGCCGAGGCGGTGATCGCGGCGGCGTATTCGCTGGTATAGCCATGCTCTTTCATGGCGGGAATCAACACGCTTCCCAGACCGGCCGTATCGGCCACCGCTTCTCCGGAAATACCGGCGAAGATCATGTTCGACAAGATATTGACCTGCGCCAGCCCGCCCTTCGAGCGCCCCAGCAAAGCGTTGCAGAACCGGATGATGCGACGGGTGATACCGCCATTGTTCATCAGTTGGCCGGCCAGGACGAACAAGGGAATGGCCACCAGGACGAACGACGAGGACCCGCCCAGCATTTGCTGGACGATCAGCATGCCGGGGATGCCGTTCAGGATGAAATAAACGATGCTGGCGATCAGCAGCGATACCGCGATGGGCAGCCCCAGGGCGATAAGGGCAAGAAGCAGAACAATGACGATGGCGATCATGAAGTTATCCTGTCGTTTTACTTGTCATGAATGTTTCACAAAGAGGCGGCCGCCGACTGGCATCAGATATCGTGGCCCGGCGCAAGCGATACGGGATGGCCCGCCAGGACATTCATCAGGTACCGGATCTCGAACAGCAGGTAGAAAAAGAACCCGGCGGGAATGGCCGCGTAGAAAAACGAGTAGGAAATCTGAAGTTCCTCGCTGTTTAGCTGGCGATTGAATTCGGTGATCTCGACGCCGTAATAGACGACATAGGCGCAGCTCAGGATGATGATGACGCTCAAGACGATTTCCACGCCCGTCTTCGCGCCGCCTTTCCATGCATTGCGCAGCAGATCCATAGCCATGTGGCGGCGCTCGGCCGCGGCGACGGCCATCCCCATGAAACTGAGCCAGATAAGAAGCAGGCGGCCCGCCTCGATGGACCAGGCGATGGGCGAACCCATCACGTAGCGCATGAATACGTTCACGCCAAGCATGAGCACCAATGCGATGAGTAACAGAAAGCAGAATTGCTTCAAGCCATATAGCAGGAATTTCATGATCTGGCCCACTGGGTTTGACGGCGACGGATGAAGGGGTTGGGTCAGCACCTTTGTTGCAGCAGACGATCCACCATCTGCGGCGCCTGTCCCAGGTAATTGCCCGGATCGAGCAGATGCTTGATCCGGTTGGCATCGAGATGGCTGGAAACCCGCTGGTCCCCTGCCAGGATGTCGGCCAGGTGTCCGCCGGTGGTATTGGCCGTGCGACAGGCCGAATAAACGATGTCGTGCGCGGCCTGTCTGCCCGTATGCGGCGCCAATGCCATCATGACCGCTTCCGCGGTGATCAGCCCTTGCGTCATGCCAAGATTTCGCGCCATGCGCCGGCTGTCGACGTCCAGCCCGCCTATGGCGGAATTGGCCTGCTCCAGGGCCCCCGCCGACAGGACGAAGCTTTCGGGGATCGCGATCCACTCCGCCTGCCAGGGGCCCGTGGCCCGCTCGAAGTCCTGCACCATGGCGTCCAGCATCAAGGCGCAGTGCTGGCGGACGGCCTTGGCCGCCGCGGAAATCACTTCGCATGAAATCGGGTTGCGTTTCTGCGGCATCGTGCTGCTGGCGCCGCGGCCCTGGGCGAACGGCTCGAACGCCTCGCCCAGTTCAGTCGACATCATCAACATGATGTCCTGCGCCATCTTGCCCAGCGAGCCGGTCAATAGCCCCAGCCACTGCACGGCCTCGACCAGATTGTCCCGGGCGGAATGCCATGCGATGGCGGGTATGCCCAGATCCAGTTCGCGCATCAGCGCCGCCTGGACGTCCAGCCCCTTGTCGCCCAGCGACGCCAAGGTTCCGGCGGCCCCCGCGAACTCGCCGACCAGCAGCCTGGGCCGCAGTTCCTTCAAGCGCGCGGCATGGCGATCGAGCATGCTTAGCCATATTGCGGCCTTGAATCCGAACGTGATGGGCAGCGCGTGCTGCAAATGGGTGCGCCCGGCCATGGGCGTGTCGCGATGCTGCTTCGCCAGTTTGGCCAGCGACGCGCGAAGAGTGTCCAGGCCGCGTTCGATCAGGCCAAACGCATCGCGCAGTTGCAGGATCACGGCGGTGTCCATGATATCTTGGGTGGTGGCGCCCCAATGAAGGTAGCCGCCGTCCTGGCCGCAAGCCTGCGATAACTGCTCGACCAATGGCAGGATGGGATATCCGACATTTTCCGTATCGCGCTTCAGGCGTTCCATATCCAGGACGTCGAACCGGGCCGTATCGGCAATGGCGGCGGCCGCCGAGGCCGGAATGACGCCTATTCGCGCCTCGGCCCGGGCCAGGGCGACCTCGACCTCTATATAACGTTCGATAAGCCGGCGGTCCGCGAATACGGCCCGCATGTCTTCCGTTCCAAACGAGTCCTTGAACAGTTGGGAGCTTAGCAACATAATCTTGTCTACCTGCCCTATTTATACGTACATTTATAAAAGTACGTACATTTATATAGCAGGCCAGGATAGCTGTCAATAAGAGAGTGAACGAATGCATCCCCTTGATTTCGCGCGATTAACCTCATGGTATAAATTCGTGGACATAAAAACATTGGCCCTCCATGACTGAACCACGATATCGTCAACTCGCCCGAACCCTGATGAACACGATACGCGACGGCGGCTATCAGGTGGGTTCGCTGCTTCCGACTGAAAACGAACTGTCCGAGCTTTATGGCGTAAGCCGCCACACCGTCAGAGAGGCCATCAAACAATTGCAGACCCAGGGGATGGTGTCCCGCCGCGCGGGCGTGGGCACACGGATAGAAGCGCCGGAAAGCTCGATGGGCTACAGGCAGTCGCTCAGTTCGATCGACGATCTGGTGCAATTCGGCAAAACTCACGTGCGCGTCGTCGAACGCCTGAAAGATGTCGTGATGGATATTCCAACGGCGAAAGAACTGGAATGCACGCCGGGTACGCGCTGGATGTGGATCGGCACAGTGCGCATAGATCAGGAGCGCAAGACGCCCAAAGTCATCTGCTGGACGGACAACTACGTCGATCCGCTGTACAAGGACATCGGGGCCGTCGTGCGGGACTGCCCGCGCACGCTGATCTGCTCTCTTATCGAACAGCGGTACCAGCGCCGCACCGTCAAGGTCACGCAGACGGTCGGCGCGACCACCATGCCGGCGCAGGCGGCCAAGGCGCTGAACGTCGAACCCGGATCGCCGGCGCTATTGGTGATCCGGCACTATTTCGACGAACTGGACGACGCGTTCATTGTTACCCGGACGCTGCATCCGGGGTATGAATACAAGCTGCGCTCCATTCTGTACCGGGATATGTAAGCCCATAAAAAAACACCCCGAAAGCCGGAACAGGTATTCGGCTTTCGGGGCGATGCCCCATTCAAGGCAGGGCTTTCTTGTTGGTTCTAACCGTGTCCCAGGTAGGCCGCCTGAATTTCCGGCGAGGCCAGCAATTCCTTCGACGAGCCTTCCTGCAGCAGGCGGCCGACTTCCAGAACGTAGCCGCGGTCGGCCAGTTTCAGCGCCATGCGCGCGTTCTGTTCGACGATCAGGATGGTGACGCCGGTGTCGCGCACTTCGCGCAGCACCTGGAAGATGTTGCGCACGATGATGGGCGCCAGCCCCAGGCTGGGTTCGTCGAGCAGCAGCAGCTTGGGCTTGGTCACCAGCGCGCGGCCTATGGCCAGCATCTGCTGTTCGCCGCCCGACAAGGTGCCGGCCAGCTGGGCGCGGCGTTCGTACAGGCGGGGAAATATCTTGTACACGTATTCGCAGCGTTCGTCGGTTTCCGCGGGCGCCCTGGTGAAGCCGCCCAGGCGCAGGTTCTCGGCCACCGACAGCGTGCCGAACACGCGCCGGCCTTCGGGCGACTGGCCTATGCCCAGGCGCACGATCTTGTCGGCGCCCAGGTGCGACGTTTCGTGGCCCGCGAAGGTGATCTTGCCCGCATGCGGCGTGATCAGGCCGCTTAGCGTGCGCATCAGCGTGGTCTTGCCCGCGCCGTTGGCGCCCAGTATGGCCACCACTTCGCGTTCGGCCACGCTCAGGGAAATGCCTTTCAGCGCCTGGATGTGGCCGTAATTGACGCGCAGGTCTTCGATTTCCAGTAGTTGGGTCATGAGGTGGCCTCTTGCACGGCTTCCATCAACGGGTCGTCCTCGTCGTCGTCCTGGCCAAGGTAGGCCTCGATCACCAGGGGATTGCTGCGGATTTCCTCGGGCTTGCCCTCGGCGATCTTCTTGCCGAAGTTGATCACGACGATATTGTCGGTGACGTTCATCACCACGCTCATGTCGTGTTCGACCAGGATCACCGTGACGCCGGTGTCGCGAATGGCGCGTATGGTGTCGTTCAAGGCGGCTGATTCGAATTCGTTGAGCCCCGCCGCCGGTTCGTCGAGAATGACCAGTTCGGGTCCGGCCACCAGGGTGCGCGCCATTTCGACGCGCCGCTGCGCGCCGTAGGGCAGCGACGTGGCGTTTTCGTGGGCGACGCCGGCCAGGTCCATCTTTTCCAGCACCGCCATGGCGCGATCGACCAGGTCCTTTTCCTCGCGGCGCTGGGCCGGGGTGTTCAGCAAGCCCTGCCACCACTTCTGGCGTATCTGCAGGTGTTCGCCGGCGATCACGTTTTCCAGCACCGACATGTCGGCGAACAGGCGTATGGTCTGGAACGTGCGGCGGATGCCCGCCTGCGCGATGCGGTGCGGCGGCATGCCGGTCAATTCCCGGCCGTGCCAGCGGATGTGCCCGTCGGTGGGCTGATACACGCCGGTGATCATGTTGAACACGGTGGTCTTGCCGGCGCCGTTGGGGCCGATCAGGCCCACGATCTGGCCGCTCTGCACGCGAAAACTCAGGTCGTCGACCGCGCGCAGGCCGCCGAAGCTGATGCCTATGCCGTCCAGTTCCAGCAGGGTGTCGGCGCCGTCCGGCGCCTGGCCGGGTTGTACTGTCTGGTTCATGCGCCCCTCCTGCGTGCCGGCCAGATGCCCTGCGGCCTGAGCACCATGACGACGATCATGGCGATGCCGAAGACCAGGTAGCGGTATTGCGCCAGGTCGGTGAAGATCTGCGGCACCACGAACATCATGGCCGTGCCCAGCAGCACGCCGGGCACGGAGGCCTGGCCGCCGACCAGCACGATCGCGAACAGCACGACCGAATCGGTGAACTGGAACGAACCCGGGCTGACCGCCGACAGCTGCATGGCGAACAGAGTACCGGCCAGACCGGCGATGCCGGCGGCCAGGGCGAACGCCGCCACCTTGTACCGGTGGGCGTTGACGCCCAGCGTGGTCGCGGCCAGTTCGTCGTATTTCAGGTAGCGGAACGTGCGCCCCAGCGCCGAGCGGTCCAGGTTGCGCATTATCCACAGCACCAGCGCCAGCACGACCCAGTTCAGGTAGAACAGGTCGCTTTGACTGCCGAACACATGGCCGAACACCGAGGGGCCGCTGACGCCGAAGATGCCGTCGGGACCGCCCGTCAGGCCGAACAGGTTGTTCTTCATGGCCAGCACGAAAATGGCGTTGAAGCCTATGGTCACCACCAGCAGGTAGTCGCCGCGCAGCTTGACGATGGGCGCGGACAGAACCGCCCCCAGCGCCGCCGAGACGACCACGGCCACCGGAATCGTCCACAGTATGGGCCAGCCGAACGTCAGCGACAGGATCGCGCTGATGTAGGCGCCCACGCCGAAATACACGGCATGCCCCATGTCGTACATGCCCGCGCGGCCCAGCACGATGTCCTGCGACAGCGCGACGATGGCGTAGATGGCGAAGATGCCGCCCACGGTGATCCAGGCCGGCGACAGGGTGACCGGCAGCAACAGGCCCACGCACCACAACAGCGGGCCGACGAAGCGCAGCAGGCCCGACCAGCCCGAGGGCTTGGACGCGGCGGGAACGGGGACGGAGGGCGCCGGCGAACCGGCGGTGGTTTCAGTTACGCGGTCATCCATGGTTTACACCTTTTCCGCAACGCGTTCACCCAGCAGGCCGGAAGGCCGCACCAGAAGAATCGCAATCAGCAACGCGAACGTGATCGCATCCTGCCAGGAACTTGACACGTAGCCGGCGGCGAACGCGTTGAACAGGCCAAGCAGCAGGCCGCCCAGCATGGCGCCCGGAATATTGCCTATGCCGCCTATGATCGCGGCGATGAACGCGCTAAGGCCGTAGGACCACCCCATGGTGAAATACGCCTGGCGATAGTACAGGCCGATGAACAGCCCGCCCACCGCGCCCAGCACCGGGCCTATGATGAACACCAGGGCGATCACGCGATTGACGTTGATGCCCATCAGCCGCGCAGCGTCCTGGTCTATGGCCGCGGCGCGAATGGCCGTGCCCAGACGGGTGTGGTGCACGAATAAATACAGCGCCACCATCAGCACGAACGCGCCGATCATGATCATCAGTTGCACGAAGCTTAGATAAGCCCCGCCGATGTGCCAGGTGATGTTGGGAAGCAGGTCCTTCGGGAACACGCGCACGTTCGGCCCCCAGATCAGCATGATGCCGTTTTCTATCAGCATCGAGGCGCCCAGCGCGGACACCACCGGCGACAGGCGATGCGCGCGGCGCAGCGGCTTGTAGGCCAGCTGGTCCAGAAGCGTGCCCGCCACGGCGACCACGATCATGGCAATGATGAAGGACAGCGCCAGCAGGACCGGTGTGGACAGGCCGCCGAATGCGCCGGAAGTCAGGGAAGTCAGGCCGATGTAGGCGCCCAGGATGCACAGATCGCCATGGGCGAAGTTGATCAGCTTCAACACCCCGTAGACCATCGTGTAGCCGAGTGCAATCAGCGCGTAGATGCCGCCGACCGTCAACCCGTTGATGAATTGCTGCAGGATAAAGTCCATCGATCCAGTTCCGTGGAAAGCCGCATGGCGGCAAGTGCGCAGACCAGGCTGCACGGAAGCGGCGGGGCGGCGCGCATCGAGAGGCGATGCGCGCGCCGCGCGCTGGCGATATTACTTGGTGGTGGGATAGACCGTGTTGTAGCTGCCGTCGGCCTGGACTTCGAAGGCGGCAAACGGGCTGCCGATGCGTTCACCCTTGGCGTCCCAGGTGAAAGGCCCGGTCACGCCCTGGAAGGATTTCATGTTGTGCAGCCATGGAATCAGCTTGGACGTATCGGTGCTCTTGGTGCTCTTGACGGCCGCTATGACGGCGCGCAGGCCATCGGCATTGGTGAACGTATAGATGCTGGGAGGCGCCGAACCGTATGCGTGGATGTAGTCGGCCAGGAATTTCTTGGCTTCCGGATACGGCAGGTTCTTCGGATCGGGCACGTTGACGATGATGGCGCCCTTGGCCGCATTGCCCGCGATCTTGGCGAACGCCGCATTCTGGTTGGCGTCGCCGCCGACGAATACCGCTTTCATGCCCAGTTGCACCATCTGCGCGCGGATCAGGCCGCCGTCGGTGTAGTACCCGGAAAAGTACAGCACGTCGGGGTTGGTCGATTTCAGCTTGGTCAGCACGGCGCTGTAGTCCTGCGTGCCGGCGTTGATGAAGTCTTTCGCGACAATGTTGCCGCCGGCGTCCTTGATGGCTTTCTCGGCGCTGTCGGCCAGGCCGGTGGCGTAGCTGGAGTGATCGCTAAGAATGGCGATGCGCTTGTACTGTTTGACCTTGACCAGATACTTGGCGGTGAACACGGCTTCCGCGCTGTTGGGCGGCGCATTGCGGAAGAATGTCTTCCAGCCCTTTTGCGTCAGTTCGTCGCTGGTGCCGTCGGACGTCTGGATAACGTTGGCAGCGGAATAGATGGGGGCCGCGGCCAGGGCGGCGCCGCTGGTGTAGGTGCCGATCACGGCGATCACGCCGTCATTGACCAGTTTGCGGGCGCAGATGGCGGCCTGCGCGGGCTTGCCTTCATCGTCGCAGACGACGACCTTGAGCTTGCGGCCCAGCAGTCCGCCTTCGGCGTTCTGTTGCTTGGCCAGCAGTTTCACGCCGTTTTCGATCCCCTGGCCTTCGGCCGCGTAGCTACCGGTGATCGGCGCCTGGACGCCGATCTTGATCGGGCCGCTCGCGGCAACCGCGACGCCCATGCCCATCGTCAACGACGCGACAACGGACGCTGTAGAGAGTTTTGTCAACCTGTTCATTCTTGAATCTCCTGGTCTAACCACGTATGTATTGTGTGTCGCAGCCATCTTCACCGGGGGGCGTGGCGCCCCTTGTCTCCTGGAAGACGCGATGCTTCGCCTGTCACAACTGTGCAATGCATTACATTACTTTTAATCCGAAACCGAACCGAAAGCCTGTTTTTTTCGCGGTCGGAAGGTTTCGGGTTCTCCTGTCGATTCGTAAAGCGCAACCCGGTTCAACAGATAGGCGCAACCCGACGGATGGGCGGAGTATAACTTTCTGATTCAAATAAGTGCAACCTGCATCACTCTAATTAGTATAGAAAAACGGCAGCCCGGCGTCTTGCTTTTTTGGCATGGGTTCGATGAGCATTTCCGCATAGAAAATCAGATTATCGGTACAAACCCTAGGCTGTTTTCCAGGCATTAAAATGCCTTGATGAAAGCCTGAAAACCAGGCTGTATAAGGGATTCCAGGACATGCCCGCTATTTCTCGGCCTGCCTTCCAGCTATCGGCCCCGGCGTGCGCGGCAGTCTGTGAAAAGCGCATTGCAGCACAGTATGAAACGCCTTTCACCGCTCTATCCATCAGTGCAAACCCCTAGCCGACACGTACCCCGGACAGGGATATCCCTAGGCCTGAAAAGTCACATCCGCCGCACGGGTTGCACCGCCCGAACCGAGCGGCCCCATCCCCGGGCCGTACCCGGGGATGGGGCTTGCACGGAGACCCGGCCTGTGCCGCAATCGGCACGGACAGGAACATGGCGAAGCAAGGGCGACTATGCCAAAATTGTCATCCTGCCCATTCGGACCACGCAAGACGGACACGCCCGCGTCATCTACGATTAGCGCCATGAAAACCCTGACCATCATCGATTCCCACACCGGCGGCGAACCCACCCGCCTGATCATGTCCGGCGGCCCCGACCTGGGCCGGGGCCCGCTGGACGAACGGCTGGAGATATTCCGCCGCGACTTCGACCATGTGCGCGCCGGCGTCGTCAACGAGCCGCGCGGCTCGGACGTGATGGTCGGCGCATTGCTGTGCGAACCCAGCGACCCCGCCTGTTCGGCCGGCGTGATCTTCTTCAACAACGTGGGTTTCCTGGGTATGTGCGGCCACGGCACCATAGGTCTGATCGCCTCGCTGGCGCACGCGGGCCGCATCGCCCCGGGCGAGCATCGCATCGAAACCCCCGTGGGCGTCGTTTGCGCCCGGCTGCACACCGACGGCAGCGTCACCGTGCGCAACGTGCCGTCGTTCCGGCACCGCCAGGCGGTGCCGCTGGACGTACCCGGCCACGGCCTGCTGCATGGCGACGTCGCCTGGGGCGGCAACTGGTTCTTTCTTGTGGCCGACCATGGGCAGGCATTGGACTTCGCCCGGGTCGACGCGCTGACGGACTTCGCCTGGGCCATACGCGGCGCGCTGCAGGCCAACGGCATCGCCGGCCGCGACGGCGCGCTGATCGACCACATAGAACTGTTCGCCGATTCGCCCAGGCCCGGCATGGACAGCCGCAACTTCGTGCTGTGTCCGGGCAAGGCATACGACCGCTCCCCCTGCGGGACCGGCACCAGCGCCAAGGTCGCCTGCCTGGCCGCCGACGGACATCTGGCGCCGGGCGCCGTCTGGCGCCAGGAAAGCATCCTGGGCAGCGTGTTCCAGGCCAGTTATGAACGCGATTCGGACCTGCCCGACGCACAGGTCGTGCCAAGCATTCGCGGCAATGCCTACGTCAGTGCGCAGACGACGCTGATCTTCAACGACGACGACCCGTTCGCGTGGGGAATCCGCGCGGCGTGACCCAACGCCGCGCGTATCGCCACAGCCGACCATGCCCGAATCCGCCCTGATCGCCCACGGCGCCACCCTGTCCGGGATGGTGGCGCACTTCGCCCTGCTGGAACCGGTTTTCGACGCGATGCCCGACGTGGTGTTTTTCGTCAAGGACACCGAGGCGCGTTACGTGCTGGCCAACCGCACGCTGGCCGCGCGCTGCGGCTTCAAGGACAAGCGGGCGCTGCTGGGCAAGACCGCCGAGCAGGTGTTCCCGGTGCGTTTCGGGCGTATCTACACAGCGCAGGACAAGGCCGTGGTGGCGCACGACAGCAAACTGATCGACCAGTTGGAACTGCACCTGTATCCGGGCCGCCAGCCCGGCTGGTGCCTGACCTGCAAACTGCCGCTGCACGACGGGCAGGGCAAGGTGCTGGGCGTCGCGGGCATATCGCGCGATCTGCAGGCGGCCGAAGGCCGCCACCCGGCCTACCACCGCCTGGCAGCGGCGGCCAAGCATATTCAGGACAATTATTCGCAGCCGTTAAAGCTAAGCCAATTGGCGGGCCTGGCCAATATGTCGGTGGCGCAGATCGAGCGGTACTTCCACAAGATATTCCACCTGACTCCGCGCCAGATGCTGTTGAAGACACGCCTGGACGCGGCATCCAGGCTGCTGGAGGGCGATTCCAGCATTACCGACATCGCCGCGCGGTGCGGCTACAACGACCACAGCGCGTTCACGCGCCAGTTCAAGGCCACCGTGGGAGTCACCCCCAGCCAGTACCGCGCGCTGCTGCGACCAAGCGCGTAACGGCGCCTAGGCGCCGATTTGCGCCAGCGCGGTGGCGCGGTCGTCGACCACGGAAAGAATGGTCAGAAAGCCGCTGATGTCGAAGACTTCCTTGACCTGCGGCTGCAGACCGCACAGGATCAGCTTGCCGGAATTCTGCTTGAGCCGCTTGGCCAGCATCAGTATGACGCGCAGGCCGGCGCTGGAGATGTAGTCCAGGGAACCCAGGTCGAGCACGCATTGACGTTCTCCCTGCTCGACCCACGCCAGCAGCGCCGATTCGACCTCGGCCGCATTGGCGCTGTTGATCTGCCCACCGGCGGAAACCACCAGGATCGCGCCGATTTTTTCGCTTGAAAGACTCATGAGGAACCCGTATATTGAAGGAACGTAATTTTATCCATCGAACTGTAATAGCGCGCAACCGGCACCCGCTAAAGTTACCGCTATTATAATACGCGACTATTTCGGCATTCGGCATAGTTCCCCCGCGTCACAAGAACAATATGGCCATATTCTCGAACCTGAAACTGCCCGCGACGCCGCCGTTCAAGCGTCCCCCCGAACTGGTCTACGCGTCCGACGAACGGCCGCCCGGCGTCACGCTGGCCATGTTGTCCATCCAGCATATCGCCACCGCCCTTACTCTTCTTGCCTACGTCCTGGCGGCCGCCAAGATCGGCGGCCTGGACATGGCATCGACTCGAAGCATGGTCACGGCAACGCTGCTCAGCATGGCCCTGGCCACGTTTTTCCAGTCCTGGGGAGGACGGCTGGGATCGGGCCTGCTGCTGGTGCATATCCCGTCGCCCATACTCGTGGCCATACTGGGCGCCATACTCCTGAAATACGGCATCGGCTCCATGGTCATCGTGGGTATCGTCTACGCGGCGGTGGGAATGGTGGTCAGCGTCATTCTTCCCTATTTGCGAGCCCTGCTGCCGCCCGCGGTCGCCGGCGTTGCCATGAGCCTGGCCGGCTTGTCGCTGATCGCCCCCGCGCTGACCCACCTTGCGGGTCTGGACAATGCGGGCGGCATAAACCATATCGGGACGCTGGTCGGCATGACCACGCTGGTGGTGATCATCGCGCTGTCCATCTGGGGCACCCGTCAAAGCAAGCTGTTCGCGCTGCTGATAGGCATCATCGCGGGCATTGTGCTGGCCGCCGTCTTCGGCAGGCTGCACGGCCTGGACCTGATGAAGGCCACACCCGTATTCGGCCTGCCGCACCTGCCCGCCCCCGTGTTCGGAGTGGAACCCAGCGCACTGGCCGCCATCGCGGTGCTTGCCCTGATGACGCAACTGGGCACCTTCGCCTATGCCGTGCTGATGCACAAGATGAACGACGCCGACTGGCGCCGGCCCGACATGCAGATGGCGGGCGGCGGCATGCGTGCCAACGCCCTGGGCAACTTCCTGGCCGCGTGGCTGGGCGCCTATCCCACCAGCATATCGTCGAACAACATCGCCCTGAATCACGTCAGCCGTTCGACTTCCCGCTGGATAGGCCTGCTGACCGGGGTGCTGATCGCCCTGATCGCCTTCCTGCCGCAGGTATCGCTGGCCCTGACCCTGATCCCCACGCCGGTCATCGGCGCGGTCGAAGTCTACGCGTCGGCCTACATGATCGTCTCGGGCATACAGCTTATCTCGTCGCGGGCCATGGATGCGCGCGGCATATTCATGGTCGGCCTGTCCTTCGTCACCGGCGCGGGCGTCATGTTCCTGCCCAGCATAGGGCTGATGGTGCCGGAATCGTTCAGATTCATGATCCAGAACGGCATCATCGTCGGCGGCGTGACGGCCATCATTCTGAACGCGATATTCCGGCTGGGCGTGGCGCAGTCGGCACAGTCGACGCTTGACACGGCCAGCGGCGAACCCCTCGGGCAGCAGGTCGTGGACTTCATCGAGGAACACGGCGCCAGCTGGGGCGCGCGGCGCGACGCCATCACGCGGGCGGCGCAGGCCGCGCTTGAAGCCGTCGAAGCAATCGAAGCCGCGGGCGGCGACAGGCACGTGACCGAAGTGCGCGGCAGCTTCGACGAATTCAATCTGGACGTCGAACTGCTGCACAGCGGCGCTCCGCTGGTGGTCGACGCGCAGCCGGCAAAAGCGGACGCCGGCCTGCTCGAGACCGACGACGACGCGTTCGAAGCGGCGCTGGAACAGGCAATGACCAACGTATCCCATGTACTGCTCAAGCGGCTGGCAGACCGCCTGGGCAGCGGAAAACACGGCCAGCTCTCTTACCTTCGGCTGCATTTCAATCATTGATCCGAAATGCCGGGTTCGAGGCTCGGGGCAAAACCACACATAGACATAGGAAAACATGGCCATATTCCCGAACCTGAAGCTTCCCGCGATGCCCCCGTTCAAGCGCCCGCGCGATCTGGTGTACGCGTCGGACGAACGGCCGCCCGGCCTGACCCTGCTTACGCTGTCGATCCAGCACATCGCCACCGCGCTGACTCTTCTGGCCTATGTCCTGGCGGCGGCCAAGATCGGCGGCCTGGATGTGGCATCGACTCAAAGCATGGTTACGGCAACGCTGCTCAGCATGGCCCTGGCCACGTTTCTGCAATGCTGGGGAGGCCGGCTGGGATCGGGCCTGCTGCTGGTGCATGCCCCCACGTCGCTGCTCGTGGCCATATTGGGCGCCATTCTCCTGAAATACGGTATCGGCGCCATGGTCATCGTGGGGCTGGTCTACGGCGCGGTGGGGCTGATCGTCAGCGTCATCTTCCCCTACCTGCGAGCCCTGCTGCCGCCCGCCGTCGCCGGGGTCGTCCTGTGCCTGGCGGGATTGTCGCTGATCGCCCCCGCGCTGGCCGAAGCCGGCAGCATCGTGGCCAATACGGGGGGCATCAACGGCAAGGACGCCCTGATCGGCACGGTCACGCTGGCGGTGATCGTCGTGCTGTCCATCTGGGGCACCCGTCAAACCAAACTGTTCGCGCTGCTGATAGGCATCATCGCGGGCATCGCAATGGCCCGCGTGCTGGGCAGGGTACACGGCCTGGCCACACTGGCCGCCGTGCCCGTTTTCGGCCTGCCAAGCCTGCCCACGCCGATATTCGGCGTCGACCCGGGCATCATAGGCGCCATCGCGGTGCTTTCGCTGATGACCCAGTTGTGCACGTTCGGCCGCGTCGTGCTGGTGCACAAAATGAACGACGACGACTGGCGCCGCCCCGACATGCGCATGGTGGGCGCGGGGATTCGCGCCAATGCCCTGGGCAACTTCCTGACCGCCTGCCTGGGCTCGTACCCTTGCACCACATCGTCGACCAATATCGCCGTAAATCACATCAGCCGCTCCACTTCCCGCTGGATAGGCCTGCTGACCGGGGTGCTGATCGCCCTGATCGCCTTCCTGCCGCAGGTGTCGCTGGCCCTGGCCCTGATTCCCACCTCGGTCATCGGCGCCGTCGAAGTCTACGCGGCGGCCTACCTGATCGTCTCGGGCATCCAGCTTATCTCGTCGCGGGCCATGGATTCGCGCGGGATATTCATGGTCGGCCTGTCCTTCGTCACCGGCGTGGGCGTCATGTTCCTGCCCAGCATTGCGCTGATGGTGCCGGCATCGTTCCGGTTCATGGCCGAGAACGGCATCGTCGTCGGCGGCGTGACGGCCATCATTCTGAACGCGATATTCCGGCTGGGCGTAAAGCAATCGGCCAGGCTGGACATCGGCTCGGAAGCCGGCCGGCCCAACCCGGGGCAGCAGGTCGTGGACTTCATCGAGGAACACGGCGCCAGTTGGGGCGCGCGGCGCGACGTCGTCGCCCGGGCGGCGCAAGCCACGCTCGAAGCCACCGAGGCCATCGCGGCATCCGGCCAGGACAGGCGCATGGTGGGGGTTCGCGGCAGTTTCGACGAATTCAACCTGGATATCGAATTGCTGTACAGCGGCACCGGACTGATTCTGGAAAACAGCCGAACAGGCGTAGCCACCGATCTGCTCAACGCCGACGACGACGTATTCGAGGCGGCGCTGGAACACGCCATGGCCAGCGTATCGCACGTTCTGCTGAAACGGCTGGCGGACCGCCTGAGCAGTGGCAGGCGAGGCGACCTTTCTTACCTCCGACTGCATTTCAATCATTAGTTTTCACCGCCACTCAAAGCACATTATGCAGGTACTTGCCTCGCTGTCGCTGTCCCCCGGACCCGGCGCCGTAACCCAGGCGCTGGCATGGCTGGAATCGGTCGCCGAGCAACAACACTGGCACCCGCGCACGGCATTCAAGCTATGCCTGTGCCTGGACGAGACCTTGACCAATGTCGTCCTGTACGGCTTCTCGAACGACAATGGCGCGGCCGGCGCGCCTGCCGCCATAGACCTGGCCATCCTGGCCGACGACGCCAGCGTTGCGCTGGACATCGTCGACAACGGCGTTGCGTTCGATCCCACGCAACCCACCCCCAAAGACCTGGCCAAGTCGTTGGACGAAGCCGACATAGGCGGCCATGGGCTGCGTCTGATTCGACACTACCTGAACGACATCCAATACCGGCGCGAACAGGGCCGCAACCATCTGCGCCTGATCACCACCTTCGATTCCGGCAAGACATAAACATGGAGACCAGCACATTCTCCGGGGCGCCGACGGCCGGCCCGGGATCCAACGCGCCGGAAACGGCCCAGGCGGTCATTCGCCCCGCCGCCATCGCGCACAACCTGCGACAGCTTCGAGACACGCTGAACCAGGCCCGCGCCGACGCGAAAAAATCTCCGTCCATCTGGGCGGTCGTCAAGGCCGACGCCTACGGCCATGGCCTGGAACACGTCATGGCCGGGCTGGGCCAGGCCGACGGCATCGCGGTGCGTTCGCTGTGGGGGGCATACCGGGTTAGATCCCTGGGCTGGCGCAAGCCGGTGCTGGTCATCAGCGCGGGCGCGCGTTTTTCCCGCGAACACGTGCAGGATCCGGCCCTGTATCCGCTGCACCTGGTCATCGACAACGAAGCGCAGATCGCCGAGCTGGAAAGCCTGCGCCAGGCCAGCCGGCTCTACATATGGCTGCGCCACAGCGGCAGCCTGAACCACGCCGGTCTGCGCGACGACGCCTACGCGCCGGTCTGGCGCAGGCTGCAGGCGCTGCTGCGCGCCGGCGTGCTGGACGGCGTCGGACACATGCAGCACTATGCCCGCGCGGAAGAAGCCGAACCACTGCGCCGGGAACGACGCGCATTCGAACACTTGATTCACGATCTGCCCGGCGCGCGCTGCACGGAAAATTCCGCGGCCCTGCTTTCCGGCCCGGATTATGCCGCAAGCGCCGACTGGGTGCGCAGCGGCATCGCACTGTACGGCATCAGCCCTCTGGCCGGCGTCACCGGACCCGATCTGGGGCTGCAACCCGCCATGCTGCTGCAGGCCCCCATATACGGAGTGCAATGCCTGCCCGCCGGCCAGCCCCTGGGGTACGGCGGCATTTTCCGCGCCGAGCGCGATCTGCGCATCGGGCTGGTGGCCTGCGGCTACGCCGACGGCTACCCGCGCAGCGCAGCCGATAACTGCCCCGTGGTGGTCAACGGCCGTCCCAGCCGGGTCGTGGGCCGGGTATCCATGGACACCATCACCGTGGATCTGAGCGCCCATCCGGACGCGGGTCCGGGCACCATGGTGACGCTGTGGGGCGCCGACGACCTGCCCATAGAGATCGTCGCGAGGCACGCAGGCACGATTCCGGCGCAGTTGTGCTCGGGCGTGACGGCACGGGTGCCGAAACTGGCCGGCTAGCGCCGCCAATAGCGCGCCGCCCGCGGCATCACTACCGCAGACGGGGTGCGAACACCATGAAGGCCAGGGTGGCCAGCAGATACAGCGCCCCGGTGACGGCCAGCCCGCCGGAAATGCCTATGGAAGCGAACAAGCCGCCCACCACCAGAGGCCCCAGCATCTGGCCGAATTTGTCCGCCGCGCGCATGACGCTGGTGGCTCCCCCGGCGCCGTAGCTCTGGACATGATCCAGAGACAGCATATAGGCCGTCTGCGCGCCTCCGGCCAGGCAGCTGGCCAGCGCCAGCAGAACCACGGCCGCCGCGGCCGCCGCGATGCCGCTGGCGAAATACATGCTGAGCAGCCCTATGCTGCCCACCAGCCCGCCGCCCGCTATCCAGTATTTCTTGTACGTGCTGTGATCGGCCAGCCGGCCCATGTAGGGCCCTATATAGATGACGCAGAAGCCATACAGCATCAGCGTGCGCCCCACGCTGGCCACCGATGCGCCATGGGCGTCCATGTACAGGGGCAGCGCGTACGTCAACAGGCCGACCTGGGCGATGGAAAACGGAATCACGCAGCCCAGCAGCAACATGCCGAAATCGCGCGTGGCGAGCAGTTTTCTCAGGGTTGCCCAGGATCGCCTGGCGGGTTCGGGCACCATGCTGGCTGCGCGCCGTCCATGTTGGTGCCGGTACGGCCACATCAGGGTGAATACGCCCACCGCCGGCAGCGCCAGCAGAATGGCGCCGGCAACGAACACCGCCCCGAACCCCAGTTGCTGCATCAGCATCGCACCCACCGCCGCGCCCGACAGATGGCCCGCGAACAGGCCGGCGATGACCGAGGCCATGTTGCGTCCCCGATAGGCCGCCGGGCTGCGGATCACGATGAAGCCTTGCAGGCCCATCCAGGCCATGCCGTAGCCCAGCCCCACCAGGCCGCGCGCCAGGATGAACGTCGGCAAGGTGCCCGCGGCCGCGCAGGCCAGATTGCCGGCCACCGATATCGTCAGGCCGACGATCACGGGAAACTGCCAACCGCGACGGTCGGTCAGCCGGCCGGCCAGCAGGGCCGTCAGCAGGCCGCAGGCCATCTCGGCGGCGATGGGCAGCGCCATCAGCAGCGCCGCGCCCTGCCCGGCGCCGCCTTCGGGCAACAGGGATCGGGCATAGATGGGCAGAAAGCTCAGCGGCAGCGCCAGGGCAAACAGGAATCCGAACATGACCGGGCGCACGATGGCGCCCACATTGGACGGATCGTCCAGCCCGACCGGCTCGCCCGCTTTCGTCGTGGCATGCACGGCAAACGCCCTGTCCATCAGCAAGGTCAGCAGCATCAGCAGTTCTATGGCCACCACCAGGGCGGCGGCGATCACGGTGGCCGCATCCAGGACCCGGGCCCGCACGCCCGCGGCGATCAGGTGTTCATCGGGCAGTATCCGCAGGGACGCCAGCACCGGGCCGCCGGGCTGCGCGCGCAGGGGGAAGTCCAGGGTATCGTCCTGGCCGGCGGCGACCGCATGCGCGGGCACGGCGCCATGCGCGTTCGCCCGGTTCAGTATCTTGCCGTGGGCGTCGACCAGCCGCACTTCGCCTATGACCGGAAATGACGCGGCCAGCCGCGCCATGGGTTTTTCGACGCCGCGCAGATGGGCGGGCGCTATTCCGTAGCCCAGCACGCGATCCAGGTCGTGCTGCAGGCCCTGCCCCAGGACCTGGGTGTTCTCGCGTGTGACGCGCACCCAGACGTCGCGAAACGTATGTATCGTATACGCGGCGTATATGCCCTGGGCCAGCAACAGCACCAGCAGAGGAAACCACAGGCGCGCCTTGTTGGCCGAAGCCAGCTCGTAGATAGGGATGACGAACCGGAAGAACAGCGCCAGGATGATCGCGGCGCCCAACGTGGTCAGCACCAGCACCCGAGCGTTGTGGACCATCAGCGCGCTCTTGCGGGTGTCCTGGCGCCGCACCTGCAGCACCACCGCGCCCGCCATCGTATCGCCGGACCGCATCAGCGGCACCGCCACCACGATGGACCGTGCCTCGGTCCGGTATACCGCCCCGGAGGCGCTTCGCACCACCCCTACGCCATCGTCGGTACTGGAACGCAGCGCCTTGACCAGCACGGCGGCCTGGGGCCTTTCGCCCGTCGACTCGACGACCTGGCCGTCGGCCAGCACCACGCTCGCGCCCAGCAGGTCGGGAATGCGGTGGCGCAGATCGCCCAGCATGGCCGTCAAGCCGAAAAACTGCGCCAGGGGCTTGCCCAGCCGCATGCCGGTCTGGATCTGCGCCGAGGTGTTTCCGGCCAGCAGTTCGACCCGTTCGGCGGTATTGTCTATGGTCAGTCGGTTCAGGGCCGACAGGCTGAGCGCGCCGATCAGGGCCTGCGACAGCAGAAGCACCAGCATGCACGCCAGCAGCACATCGCGCAGGGGATGGCGTCGGCCCGCCCGAGGGGTTACCGGATCAGCGTTCATAGTCCTGTCGACGCGGTCGTCCACGCCCTGTTTGGTTGGAGAAACAATCAGCCGCAACCGCAATAATAAATTACAATCGCCAAGGACACATCATTTTCCACGGCGCCCCGGCACCGCAACTCTTCCGTTGAGCGGTCATTTATGCGACTGACCTCGCTGCGCAGCAAAATTTTCCTTCTCGTGGGCCTGACGCTGATCCTCAGTGCCGTCGCCGTCCTGCTCATCACCGAGCACAACGTCACGCGCACCGTCGTCGCCGGCGAAAAACTGTCGGTCGAGAACGTGCTGAACCTGCTGGTGCGCGACAGCGACGCACGCTGGGGCGACCTGCTCAACAACAAGATCACCACGGTGCGCAACGACCGCGCGCAACTGGTGCAACTGGGCAACACCATACGCTCGGTGCTGGACATGTATGCCGACCAGGCGGCGCGCCACAAGATCACCCAGGCGCAGGCGCAGGAACTGGCCAGACAATGGATCAACCGCCTGAACATCGGCAGCGGACGCTACAGCTTCGTCTTCGACCACAACCTGGTCGCCGTCGCCAGCGACAGGGCAGCGCTGCGCGGCATGAACCTGTCCAAGGTGAAAGACTTCAAGGGCCACGCCCTGGCCGCCTCGGCCTACCAGGAAACGCGCACCACCGGCCACAGCTTCGCCATTTACCACTGGCCCGAGGCCAGCCAGGAAAAAAGCGAACTGCGCTACGCCTATTTCGCCTACTTCCAGCCCTGGGACTGGGTTTTCGCGGTCAGCGGCGACGCGCGCGAAGTCGTCAAGCAGTTCGACACGCGCCGCAAGGAAATGGAACATTCCATCAGCGAAGCCCTGACGTCCATGCGGCTGGCCCAGTCCGGCTTCGTGTTCATTACGGCCGACAGCGGCCGGCTGATCTCGCCGCCGCCGGCCGCCCAGACCGGGCTGCTCGACCGGCGCAACGCCAAGGACGGCAAGACCTTGCGGCAGATGCTGCGCGCCGTGCCGCCGGGCGGCGCGATCTCGACCTTCGGGTTCGCCAGCGACGACGCCAACGGCCCGTGGGAAATCAGCGCGGCCTACTTCAAGCCGCTGGGCTGGACCATTGTCGCCGCGGTCCCCAACAAAGACCTGACGCGCGCGGCGATCCAGTTGCGCAATCGCCTGGTCTGGGTCTTCGTGCTGGCCCTGCTGATTTCGCTGGCGATCGCCTGGGCATGGTCGGCGCGCATCGCCCGGCCCCTGCGCGACCTGACCGATTTCGCCCGCAAGCTGCCTGAACAGGACCTGGGCGCTCCCGCCGACATACCGCCGCACATCGAACAGCTGCCGCGCAACCAGCCCGACGAAGTCGGCCGCCTGGCCGCTACCTTCATGTTCATGGACCAGCAACTGCGCGAGAAAATCGCCCGACTGGTGCAGGAAACGTCCAGCCGCGAGCGCTTCGAGAGCGAACTGAACATCGCGCACAGCATACAGATGGGCCTGCTGCCCGTTCCGCTGCCGGCCGACACGCTGAAGAAAGTGGACCTGCACGCCACCATGATTCCGGCCAAGGAAGTGGGCGGAGACCTGTACGACTACTTCCTGCTTCCCGACGGTCGGTTGTGCCTGGCCATTGGCGACGTATCCGACAAAGGCATACCGGCCGCCCTGTTCATGGCGGTCACCCGTACGCTGATCCGGGCCTCGGCCGAGGACGAAAGCGACCCGGCCAAACTGATGGAGCGCGTCAACAACCGCCTGGCCGAAAACAACCCCAACCTGATGTTCGTCACCCTGATCATCGCGGTGCTGGACCTGGAAACAGGCGATCTGGCCTGGACCAACGCCGGCCACCTGCCGCCCTGCGTGGTCAACCCCGACGGCAAGCTGCGCCTGCTGGAAGGCCGCGGCGGCCCGGCCTGCGGCGTTCAGGAAGGCCTGCCGTACCGTCCGTTGTCGACCCGGCTGGAACCGGGGGAAATTCTGATAGGCTATACCGACGGCGTGACCGAAGCGCTGAGCCCCGACGGCGAACTGTACGGAGAACCCCGATTGTTCGCCCGGCTTGCCGGCCACGCGCCAGGCACAGCGCAGAATACGACCGAGTCGCTGCTGCGCGACGTGCGCGAATTCGCCCAGGGCACCGACCAGTCCGACGACATCACCTTGATCGCCGTAAAAAGAGCCATGCCATGATTCCTCGCTTCCTGTCCTGCCTGCTCGTCGCCATCGGCCTGTTCGCCTTCCCGCCATCACCGGCACAGGCCGCGGCCGCGGCGACTACGGCACCCGCCGCCGGCCGCGCCAGCGTCTTTCCGACCACGCCCACGGCCAAACCCGACGGCAAGCGCTGGCGCATAGGCTACGTGGAAAGCGGCGACTACGACCAATACCCGCTGACGCTGACCCAGATCGTCAATGGCCTGCGGCACCTGGGTTGGCTGACGTTGAAGGCCGACATCCCCAAAGGAATCAGCGGCCACGACCTGTGGACGTGGCTGGCCGCCAACGCGCAAAGCAGATACCTGGAATTCGTCGCCGACGCCTACTGGCAACCCGGCAATTTCGACGCCGCCCAGCGAGCGCCCATGCGCGCGGCCGTCACCCAGCGCATACACGACAAGCACGATATCGACCTGATCATCGCCATGGGCACATGGGCCGGCCAGGACATGCGCGCGATCGGCCCGCCCGTGCCCACCATCGTGGCCTCGTCCAGCGACCCGGTCGCGGCCGGCATCTCGGACAGCGCCCAGGACAGCGGGCGGGACAACCTGCATACGCGCGTCGAGCCCGAGCGCTTCCAGCGCCAGGTGCGGCTGTTCCACGAGATCGTACCCTTCAAGACGCTGGGCATCGTCTATGAAAACAGCGAGTCCGGCCGCACGTACGCCGCCGTGGCCGCCGTGGAGCAGGTCAGCCACGAACTGGGCTTCACCGTCGAACAGTGCTATGCGCAGTCCAGCAGCATTCCCACCGACCAGGCCATCGCCAACGCGGTGGGCTGCTACCGCAAGCTTGCCCAGCAGCACGTCGACGCCGTATATGTCACCACGCACCGCGGCGTCACGCCGGATTCCATAGGCGACATCGCCAAGATACTGGAAGACGCCAAGATACCCAGTTTTTCCATGAACGGTTCCAGCGAGGTCAAGAAAGGCATTCTGCTTAGCCTGGCGCAGGCCGACCTGTCGTACGTGGGGCTGTTTCAGGCCGAAACCATCGCCCGCATTTTCCACGGCGCCAAGCCGCGCCAGCTTAGCCAGATATGGATAGACCCGCCCAAGATCGCCCTGAACCTGGCCACCGCGCGAACCATAGGGTTCGACCCGCCGGTCGATATCCTGCTGGCGGCCGACGAGGTCTACCAGTCGGATAACTAGGCCGGCAAGAACCCGCCGGGCCGCGATCCGCCGCCGCCCGCCCGGGCCGCGGCCAGGCCGCCGAAGCGCTCCGGATGCAGGGCGGCATGCCGCGCCAACACGGCGGCCAGGCGTTCGTCCACCGTGCCTCCAGCGCCGTTCCAGGTGTCCAGGAACCGGTCCGCAGCCGTTCTGCCCGACGCCAGCACGAATTCGGCATACGCCAGCCAGGGCCGGTCCCGCGGAGCCAGGCCCGCGCGCGCCACGGCCAGCACGTCGGCGCACAGCGCCTTGACGCGCGCATCGTCCAGCCCGGCGCGCATGGCGGGCAGGCGCAAGTCGCCCAGCGCCCTCCAGCCCCACTGGCCGACCAGCCGTCGCGCCTCGTCCAGATTGGCCAGCAGGCCCGACTGCAGCGCGCAAGGCGCCATCAGCACGCTTTGCGCCACCTGGGCGCCGGCTTCGCTCAGCAGGCAGGCGTCGGCGAAGCCCGCGCCCGGCGCGCGCGCTTCGATATATACCTGGGCGTCGCACGCGGCAAACAGCGCTTCCAGGCCGTCGTCGCGCTGCCACGCCGACAGCAGTTCGGACAGCGGCACGGGCACGCCGAACCGGTAGCGCAGGCGCGCATCCAGGAACTGCCCGATCTGGGAATATTCGAAATGATGCGTCGCCGGCGCCAGCGCGACCGCCTCGTCGTTGTCCGTGCGCCGGCCCGGCCACTGCGTCGCGCGCAGGAAATCCAGCAGGCAGGGGTCGCCGTCGGGCAGCACCGTGGGCACCGATTTGTAGTCGTACGAAGGCGCCAGAGGCAGACCGCGCGTCACCGTGCCCTGGCCGAACATCCACAGGAAGAAATCGCCCAGGTCGCGAAACGGCCGGTGCGGATAGCGGCTTAGACGCAGGTCGCCCGCGCACCTGGCCGGACCGAACACGCGTTCCCACAGCGTCATGCGGTTTTCCTTGAATCCGGTGGCCTTGCCGGATTCCAGCGGGCTGTTGGCGAACAGCGCGATGCTGGCCGGCGCCAGGGCCACCGCCGCGTTCAGGGCATCGACGGCGCATTCCACCGGCACCGAGGTATTGGCCCCGTTCTGCGCCTTGGCGTCTATGCCTTCCCAATGATGCCAGCCCCTGTGGCCACATAGTTCCCGGTAGATGGGCCTGGGCACGCGAACCCGCGCGTACCAGCCGGGATCGCGCGGGCAGGCCGGATGCTGCGAGGCATTGAGCACGCAGGCCTGGTCGGCCCCCAGGGCCTGCAGCGTGTCGGCCAATTCCTGGTGCGCCAGCCGCGCCATGCACGCCAGGCCGCCCGGCCCGCCATCGACGGGGGCCAGCGCGGTTTCCAGCAGATTGAACCCGTTGTCCAGCCCGCACTCGGCCGCCGGCGTGCGCAGCGCCACGCAGCGGTCTTCGATCATGACGGGCCGGCATGCCACGCCACGGTCCCGCTTGATCGCGCTCAAGGCCTCGAAATAGGCGTCCACAGGCAGGCTGGCGCCGGTCTCGGCGTGCGCCACGACCATCTCCATCTCCAGGCCGATTTTGGGGCTGTAGGCCTTTCCGCCTTGCGCCCCGCTGGGAACATGGATACGCGCGATGTTCAAATTTGCTCCGAATCAGTCATGCAGCGGGGTGCACCAGGAAAAACCTTCATGGCAATCGACCATGGTCTTGAATACCTTGGCCAAGCCGGAATAATCCCGCCCCCAGACGCGCACGCCCAGCGTTGCCAGCAGGGCCAGGGGACGAAACACGAACGCCGCGCGCCAGTCCTCTTTTTCCCGGCACATTCGCAGCGCCTCGTCCAGAGACACCGAGCGCACGACAAGGCCTCTTGGGGCGCCCGGCCCCGGCGTCGCCCGCTGGTCGGAGAAGCCGCAAGACATGTCTTCCCATGGGCGGGCGAGCAGGAAATTGGCCGTGCCGGGCAGCCTGAGAATACCACCCAGCATCCGATGGACCTGCGCCATCACCGCGGCCCAGTCGCCCTGCGTCGATTGACGGATCAGCCGCATCCCGGAGTACAGGGGCGTGGTGGAGCTCGTGAGCCCCCAGCGCCAACTGCACGGGCGGCTCAGCAAGGTCCAGACACTCACGCCAAGAGCGCCGGCAATATGAGCCGGCGCGCTGTCGGTGGTGATCAATAGATCCAGGCCGGCAATCGCATCGGCCAGGTCGGCCACATCGGTGAATCCGCGGCCTAGCGGCTCGACGGCGGCGGCCCACGGCTGGCTCGACAGCCAGCGCTCGTCTTCACCCCACTGCACGCTGACCCAATCTATTTCTGGATAGTCGCGCAGTACTTGTTCAAGCAAAGCCGGAGGCAGCGATTTGACATGGGTGGCGACGCCGGCCTTGCTGGTCGTCCAATTCAAACCCACTCGCAACCGGGTACTGAGGGACGCGGGCTTGAGGCTTCGGGCGGTCAGATAAGGATTGCCAAGGGTTGCGTCGTGGGACAAGGACCCCAAGCGCATGAGCGACACACGAACGGCGTCCGTATCGGCCCGATATCCATCGGACTCCGCCACGTCGACGTCGGGCGATTGCCGACGCAAAAACCGCCGCACTTCAGGGCGGCACAGGACGCGCACCCGGTGCCGTGACGCGACGGACTGGACATACCGCCATTGCTGGACGATGTCGCCCACCCCCTGATCGGCCAGAATCAACAGGTCGCGGCCTTGGGCAGGGTGCGCTGTTTTCCGGATGACCCACGACTGGGCGTCGCGGCGGGCCAGGCCATGGGGCGCGTTGGCATCCCAAAGCATGGACTCGACCTGCCCCGTGGAGGGACGCGTCACGTCCACGTCAAGGAACCAGGGAAGGCCCTGGGAAGAGGGTCCGATGCTGACGCAAAGATCGTTCATGGACCAAAGAAACTGCGGTGCGGCGATCATGGCATCATGAATTCGTGGGATCCGGACGCGTCTCGATTTCCCCGATCAGTTGGTCGAGCTCGTCCTGGGAAAAATCGATGCCGGTGAAATCCGACGGCGTGTAGACCGCCGTCGAAGACGCCTCGCACGCCCGGATGAAGAGGTCCACGTGCATTTCGATCGCCGCAAGCACGGCTTCGACGGTCGACGCCGCATGCCGCGCGGCAAAGCGGCATGACAGCGACAGGCCACCGTTTTCCTGCCAGCCATCGAAGGACAGAAGATGCCTTCGCTGCGCGTCGACCGCCCGCTCCCGTCCGGCGCCGAAGCGAACCAAAGACACGGCGCGGCCGCCGAATTGGCCGAGGTCCCCGACAAAATTGAACGACACGGCCGGTTCCACGCGCAACGAGGCATGCCCGCCATAGCGCAGCAGGCCGTACGTCATCCCGTCGTCGGGAATGCGCCGGATCGTCTCCTTTACCGCAACCAGCCAATCGGCGGGGCCGCGGGTATTGTCCACGGCGGGCAGAACCACGGGATAACGCGTCGTGAACCAGCCAATGGTCCTGGACAGATCGATGGATGCGTCGAACGGCCGGCGCCCATGTCCCTCAAGATCGACGGCAAGCGGCGACCCCGCCCAATCGGCCAGTCCGCGGCCCACCGCGGCCAGGACCGCTTCGTGGGAGCGCAGGCCGAAGACGGCGGCCATTCCAGCCAGGAAACGGCCGGCCCGCTCCTGATCGAGACAAAGCCGGCGCTCCTGCGCATCGCCTTCGCAATTCGGCATGTCGGGGTGATCCGCGGGCAATGACGCGCACTGGCCGGCGTGCCGCGCCACCTCGGTCCAGTAGGGCAGCCTGTCGACGACGTCGTCCGCGCGCGTCGACAGGGCGCGCGCCCACCACGACCAGGACGTCGATGCCGGCCCGATGGCGCCATCGCCGCCGCCAAGACCAGCTTCAAGATCATCGGCCAGAATCGACCAGGACACCATATCGGATACGGCATGATGCACCACGACAACGACGCGGGCGCCGACCTGGCCATAAAGCGGGATCGCTCCCGCGGCAAGAACGCGCCCGGCGGCCAGGTCCAGCGTGTCCATCAGCCGATCGGCCAGTTGGTCCTCGGCCTGGCGCAGCGCATTGCCCGCCAGGCCTTCGCCATCGGCGACGAGAACGGCCGGAACGGCAGCCGCGCCGACGCGCTGGCGGGGGTCGTTGCCACTCGAATCCAGGGATGTCCGCAGCGCGTCGTGGCGCGCGACGATGGCTTCCATGGTTTCCCGCAGGCGCTCCGCGGTAATGACGAACGGCGCGGCGAACACGGCGCTCAGGCACCAGCGGTTGCGGTTGGGCATCGGGGTTTCCAAAAACCAATGCTGTATCGGCGTCAGCGGCACCAGACCGGTCAACGCGGCGGCGCCGGCCACATCCGCCCCGACCGGCACGGCAAGCCGGGCCAGGCCACGCGGAGTGGGTGCCTCGAACACCTGGGTCGGCGTCAAGCCCAGGCCGGCGGCGCGCGCCCGGCCGACGATCTGGATCGCCACGATCGAATCGCCACCCAGCTCGAAGAAATCATCATCGGGCCCCACGTCCGCGCGCTGCAATACATCGCGCCACAGATCGCACACTATTTTCAGGCGCCGATCATCGGCGGACTCGGTGGCAGCCGGCATCTCGGGAATCGCCGAGGCGCACGGCCCGGCCGGTTCCGCGGCGGCGCTCGCAAGCAAGGCCTGGCGATCGACCTTGCCGTTGGTGGTCAGCGGAAGTGCCGCGCAGGTCACAATCCGCCCCGGCACCATCGCGGCTGGCACATGCTGCGCCAGCCATGCGGCGATATCGCGCGCGGCGGCGTCGCCGGCGACCGCCGCCAGCAAGGCGGCCTCGCGCCCCTGCCGGCGCTCGATCAGCACCACGGCATCGCGCACACCGGGGCAGGAACGCAATAGCTCGGCCAACCCCGCCGTTTCGATGCGGTGGCCGCGGATCTTCACCATGTCGTCGCGCCGGCCAAGAAACTCCACGGCGCCGTCGACCCGCCTGCGCCCGATGTCACCCGTGCGATAAAAGCGTTCGCCATCGGCTGAACATCCAAAGCGTTCCGCGCCCGGCGTCTCGGGCCGGGTATAGCCGGCGGCTACCGCCGCGCCCGCAATGACGATCTCGCCTTCCCGGCCGTCCGGCAGGGGCTGCCCCGCCGGATCCAGGATGGCGACCCGGTAGCCCGGCAGCGGACAACCCACGGGAACGGCAATCGCGCCATCGTCGCGCAAAGATGAAAGCGCTTCGGTCATGCAGGCGCCGACGGTCGTCTCGGTGGGGCCATAATGGTTATAGACGCGGCAAGAGCCGCCCAGGGCCCGGATGCGATCGACCAGTCTCCAGGTCAGGATGTCGCCGCCAAGGATCAGCGCCCGGCGAGGCAGCATCGCCACGGCGCCCGGCGCATCGAGCAACGCGTCGATATGGGCGGGCACGATCTTGAGGACATCGACCGGCGTTTCGGCCATCCATTTTTGCAGCGCGGCCGGGTCCCTCGCGGTTTCCGCATCTATCGCATGCAGGGCGCCGCCCGTCCACAGCGCGCCCAGAATCGACGTATAGCCAAGATCGGCGGCAAACGAGGAAACGACGGCGCAGGAAACCGGCCCCTGGACCGCAAGCCGCGCCAGCAAGGCCGTCGCATAAGCGGCGACCGCGCCATAGGATACGCGCACGCCCTTGGGCCGTCCGGTGGAACCGGACGTATACAGGACGTACGCCACGCCGTCCGCCGCGACGGCGGCGGGCGCGATGCCGCACCCCGCATCGGCATCGCGCGACCACCGGACCACCTTCGCCCGCGTCGGCGGCGGCGAAGACCCCGATTCCAGGACAAGGACTTTGGCGTCGCTGTCCTCCAGAACGTAGGCGTGATGGCTATCGGGGTGTTCTTGGTCCAGGGGCACGAACGCGGCCCCCAGGCGACCCGATGCCAGCATGGCCACCACGGGCCCCAGGCCGCGCGGCAGCCGGAAGGCGACGCGATCGCCCGCGCGCACCCCTGCTTGCGCCAACCGCCCGGCCAGGGCATCGGCCCTGGCATTCAAATCGGCATAATCGACCGTGCCGTGCCGGTCGCGAACGGCCGGCGATGAGGGATCGAGCTCGGCGGCCCGGGCCACCTTGTGCGCCAGCGTCTGGACGGTCTCCCGGGCCGGAGCGCCGGCGGCGACCTTCGAGGCCCCTCCGGCCATTTCTTCCAGAATGTCGGCATAGACGTCGAGCCAGCTTTCGATTCGCCCGGCATCGAACAGGTCGCGATTGTAGTGCGCATCCACACGCAAGCCGTCGGAATCGGACTGGATGTTCCAGTTCAATTCCCAACGCACGGCGCCATGGACATTGGCGTCGATCCGTGTCGTCAAACCGTCGAACACCGGAAGCGCATCGAGGCGATCCAGGTTGAACGACACCGCGGCCAGGGGCGGGCGCGACGGGTCCCGCCGCAGATTCAGATCTTTCAGCAACCTGGAGAAGGGGTAATCGCGATGCGCCATGGCCTGCGCCACGGCGCGCTGCGTCGCCGCGATCAGATCGCGATCGGAAACCGGCGGCCCCGCGGCGATCCGCAGAGGCAGCACACCCACGCAATAGCCCGCCAGAGTGGGGGACGCCAGTTCGGGCTGCCCCGCCGAGAATATGGCGATGACGGTTTCGGCCTGCCCCGACAGGCGGGCCAGAAGCCGCGCATAGGCGGCAAGGCACAAAGAGAAAAACGAACTGCCGGTTTGCCGCGCGGAACGCTCCAGCGCTTCGCGCAACAGCCCGGACAGACGCCGGCTGGCCCGCCCGCCGGCGTAGCCTTGCAGCGCCGGACGGGATCTATCGGCAGGCAAAGCCAGAGGCTCGGGCACCGTTGCGTAAAGGGACCGCCAGTAGGCCGCGGCCTCGGGGGAATCGGCGCGGGCACGGGTATGCTCGACGTACGCGCTGTAGGGAACCGGGGGCGGCAAATGAAACGGCCTGCCGCCCAGGCGGGCGTTGTAAAGCTCGGCAAGTTCCAGGGCCATCAGTTGCATCGACCAGCCATCGGTGACCAGGTGCGGCATGACCAGAACCAGGCGGCAGCGGTCCCCGACCGACCGCAATATCCAGGCAAGCACGATGGGCCCGTGTTCCAGATCCAGGGGGGTCAGGGCTGCATCGTCCACCCAGGCCTGGAACGCGGCCTGGTCGTCGATATCGCGCTCGACCACACGGATGTCCGGATCGAGCCTGCGATGCACGATCTGGCTGGCGCCGTCCTCGGGGAAGGTGGTGCGCAGCGCCTCGTGCCTGTCGATCACGCCGCGCAACGCCGCTTCCAATGCGTCGACGTCGCACGCGCCCGTGAAATCGAACACCAGCGTCTGGTTGTAGGCCGCCGAGATCCGGGGACTGAACGCCGCCAGCAGTCGCAGCGCCGCCTGCCCCGGCGTCGTGGGCAGCGTCCGGGGCCCATCGGCCGGACTGGCCGGCCGGCGCGCCGGCGCCAGCATGCCGTGGGCGCGCATCGCCCGCACCGACGCCCGCACAGCCTGTTCCACCTTGTACAGATCCTGGTCGTCGTGGGCCGTGGACAGGAAGCAGGTGCGCCCTTCCCACACATACACACCGTTCTGGATCATGTGGTTGTAGAACAGATCGCTGGCTCCGATGAAACGGAACAAGGACGAGAAATGATGGACCGAAATGCCGGATTCTTCCTCGGCCAGCACCGTGTTCAGGCGCGCCGCAAAATTTTCCGTACGCCCGTTCAACGATTCCTGAAGACCGGGCCCCCGCTCTTCCAGATACGCCAGCACCGCCTGCGCATTGGCCATCGCCAAAGGATTCTTGTTGAACGTCCCGGCGAAGAAGGTCCGGTCGTCCCTGGGGACGCTACCGTCATCGATGGACCAGGCGCCGCCGTCCAGGGCGTCCAGAAAGCGCGCGTCGCCCGCCACCAGGCCGATCGGCAGGCCGCCTCCGACGATCTTGCCGTAGGTGACGATGTCGGCCCGTACGCCGGCCCAGGCCTGGGCTCCGCCCAGTGCAACGCGAAAGCCCAGAAGGACTTCGTCGAAAATCAGCGCCGCGCCGACCGATAGCGTCAGTTCGCGCAGGCGCTGGAGAAACGCCCTGGGCTGGCGGTCGGGTCGGCGGCCCTGCACGGGTTCGACGATGACCGCGGCCAGCGAAGCACCCTCCCGGGCCAGGATTTCCAGGGAGCCTTCCTCGTCGCCGTAATCGAGCAACAGCACATCGCCGACCATGCCGGGCGGCGTGCCCCCGGCCAGCGGGACCACGGCTCCGCCCGGACCGGCCTGGGCCAGAGTGCCGTCGAAATGGCCGTGGTAGGACCCCTGGAACATCGCGATGCGACGGCGGCCCGTGGCATGGCGAGCCAGACGCAAGGCCGTCATGACCGCTTCGGTGCCGCTGTTGCAGAACGTGACCCGGGCATTGCCGGTCAATCGGCATATCCGTTGCGCCACGTCGCCAGCCAGATGTGCCTGCGGCCCGATGAACAGCCCGCGTTCGGTCACGTGCCGAACGATGGCTTCGGCAAGAAACGAAGGCGTATGGCCGAATAGCTGGACGCCAAAGCCCATCGCGATGTCGACATAGTCGTTGCCGTCGGCGTCCGTCATGTGGCTGCCCGATCCCTTGGCCCCGATGATCGGATAGAGCATCGACTTCGTTTCCGGCCGGAACCCGGCCACGGCGCGGCTATCGGCCAGATATCGGCCATACCGCCGGCGCTGGTCCCCCGACGCGCGGGTGCGATGCGTATAGAGCTGGGAAAACGCGGCCACGCCCGCCGCCATTTCCGCCGACATCGCGGCGGACTGGGGCGCGGCGGGTGAAGCGGCGACCGTCGGCGATGCGACGGAAAGCGATGCGCCGGCCTGGAGGCCCTGCACCGATACCGCCTGCGGCGACGCCTGGCGCGGCGCGGCGCTCTGGGCACTGGCCATCACGTGATCGATCAGCCGGCCGGGCGTTCCTAGTGTCTCGAACAAGGCGCGCCGCGGTATCGCAATGGACCAGCGCCGCTCCAGCGCCGCCACGGCTTCGGTCAGGGCAAGGGAATCGACGCCAAGCTCCAGGAACCCCCGGTCCGATTGCGCGTCGTCCACCGATATCTGCAACAAGCGGGCCAGCAGCGATACCGCCTGCTGGCGCCGATCGGCGGGAGACTGCGGAATATCGGCCCGCGGCGCCGAAGCGCCGGTCGTCGCGGTGGACGCCGCCACGACCGGCGCGATACTCCCCGCCGGCGCTTCCGTCCGGGCCAGCCAATGCCGGTCGTCGGCGAACGGGTAACCGGGCGCCTCGATCCGGGCCGCGGGATCGAAAACGATGTCCCAGCAAACCGGGGCGCCGGCCACGAACAGATGCGCCAGCAAGTTGCCCAGAGTGCGTCCGGCGGGCTGATTGCGCCTGAGGGACGGAACGAAAACGGGCGATTGCCCCTGGAAAGCGGGAGAGCGGCTGGCCGTGCCTATCAGGGCCGGCGATGCGCCGATTTCTATCAGCAGGTTTGCGCCGGACAAGGCCACCGCCGCCATGCCCTCGGCGAAACGCACCGGCTCTCGGATGTGGCGTACCCAATAGCCGGCCGTATCGAATGGCGCGTCGGGGGCGCCCGTCAGATTCGACACCAAGGCAACCTTGGGTTTGCGCAGCGCCACGCCGGCCAGCGCCGCGTCGAACGCGGCCAGCGCCGGATCCATGAGACGCGAGTGAAAGCCATGGGATGTGCGCAGGCGCTGCGTGCCGACGCCTTGCGCGTCGAGCGCGTCGCAGACGGCGGCCACGGCCGCCGCCGGCCCTGAAACCACGCACTCGTCAGGGGCGTTGACGGCGGCAAGATCGACGCTTTCGCGCAGCGCCCGCGGCAATGCCGACAATGCCTGCGGCGGCGCGAACACCGCCGCCATGGCGCCGTCTTGCGACGCCGACGCCATCACACGGCCGCGTTCCACGATCAGCCGCAAGGCATCGTCCAGCGTGAAGACCCCGGCCCGGCATGCGGCGACCCATTCGCCCAGGCTGTGCCCGATCATGATATCGGGCGTAACCCCCCAGGCGGCAAGCCGTTCGGCCAGGGCGTACTCGAGCACGAACAGGGCGGGCTGGGTCAGACGCGTGTCGGACAGCCCGCTTGCCGCCTCGTCGCGGAACATGACGGCGGTCAGAGAACGGCCGATCAGCGGATCGACGACCCGCACGCAGCGATCGACCGCCGCCCGGAATACCGGATCGCCATCGTACAGGTCTTTGCCCATGCCGACCCACTGACTTCCCTGTCCGGTGAATAGAAAGGCGATCTTCGGCGGCGCCTGCAAGGCTGTGCCGCGCGCGCCCGGGACAGGCGCTTCGCCGGCGGCTATCTGGCGCAGACCGGCCACCGCCGAGTCCCCGTCGACGGCGGCGACCGCCGCACGAGCGGCGAAACGATGGCGGCCGACGGCAAGGCTGGCGGCGGCCCGATAAGGATCGACACCGTCGTGTTCGATCCAGTCCGCAAGCGCCCCGGCCAGCCGGCTCAGCCCCGCCTCGTCGGGCGCGGACAACGGCAAGACCGCCACTCCGGTTTCGCCGCCCTGCGGCGGCGGCGCGGCGGCCTCCAGGATGACATGCGCATTGGTGCCGCTGAAGCCGAAGCTGCTGACGCCGGCGCGACGCGCCGCGCCGGCGGGCCATGGCTGCGCGCGGTCAATGACCTTGACCGCCAGGCGGTCCCAGGCGATGCGCGGGTTGGGCGCCGTCTGGTGCAGCGTGGGCGGCAGGGTCGAGGATTCGAGCGCCAGAATGGTCTTGATCGCACCGGCAATGCCGGCGGCCGCTTCCAGGTGCCCGATATTGGTCTTGACCGCGCCCAGCAAAAGCGGCGCGTCGCGCCCGCTCGCGTAGGCGTCGGACAGGGCCTGGACTTCGATCGGGTCGCCCAGCGGCGTACCCGTGCCGTGGCATTCCACCACCTGGACGTCGGCCGGGCGAAGCCCCGCGTCGGCAAGCGCCGCCGCGACCAGCGACTTCTGCGCGGAGGCGTTCGGGGCGGTCAGTGAACTGGCGCGGCCGTCGTGATTGATGGCGCCGCCGCGCACGACCGCACGCACGCGGTCGCCGTCGCGCTGCGCATCGGACAGGCGTTTCAAGACGATGAATCCGGCGCCCTCGCCGCGCACGTAGCCGTCGGCCTGGGCGTCGAACGTGCGGCAGGCATGGCTTGGGCTTAACATGCCGGCCGCGGCGAAACCGCGCGTCCAGGCATCGTCGAGCAGCAAGTTGACGCCGCCGGCGAGCGCCATGTCGCATTCGCCCAGACGCAGGCTGCGGCAGGCGGCCAGAATCGCGACCAGCGAGGACGAACACGCTGTATCGACGACAAGCGCGGGGCCTGTCATGTTCAGGAGATGGGCAATCCGGCCGGCCGCGGCGCTGGCGGCGTTACCCGTCGTCGCCTGGGGCGTGAAGCCCGCGCCGGCGCCGTGGAACCTGGCTTCGTAATCGTGGGTGCTGATGCCCAGGAATACCCCGGTCGCCGGCGGGCGGCGCAGCGGATCGGCCGCGCCGGCGTCCTCCAGCGCATGCCAGGCCACTTCCAGTGCAAGGCGATGCTGCGGGTCCATGTGCGCCGCTTCGCCATCGCGTATACCGAAGAATTTGGCGTCGAACCGATCCACGGCGTCGATATAGCCGCCCATCGGCAGCCCCGCGCGTTCCGGCCTGTCGGGCGGCGGGCCCGAGATGGCATCGCGGCCTTCGTTCAACAGGCGCCGAAACGCCGCCACGTCGGGCGCCCCCGGGAACCGGCAGCCGACGCCGACCACCGCGATGGGCGAGGCCGGCGGCAACGTTTCGGACCGAAGCGCATCGATGCGCTCCTGGAGTCCGGTGACCAGCTTGAGCACCTGGTCGGTGTCCAGGCGTGCAAGGCGGTCGCGCAGGGAGGGAGACGGATCGGCGCTCATGCGTCGCCTCGCTCGATGGATGCGAGCAGATCGTCCAGGTCGGCCCCTGGCGACGAAGGCCCGGCAGACACAACCGCGGCACGGGCCGCCGCATCGCTCGGCACGGCGGATGAAGAGACATGGCCCACGAGCCGGGCGATGGTCGGATAGTCGAAGGCGACGGTTTCGGGCAGTTCGGCCCCCACCTTCTGGCCCAGCTCAAACGCCAGCTCGGTCGAACCCAGGGAATCCAGCCCCATTTCGGCAAAACCCTGATCCGGCGCGATGTCCTGAACCGGCAGTCCGAGCCGATCGGCAAGCCACCGGGTCAGCCAGGCGGCAAGCGCCGTAGCCTGGGCCGGCGCCGCGGGCGCGGGCCTGGCCGCCGCATGCCCTGCCCATTGGGCGATCACCGGAAGCGATCCGTCGAGATAGGCCTTGCGATTCGCCAACCGCTGGATCTTCCCGCTGGATGTTCGCAAAACAGCGCCGGGAGCAACCAGCACGATCCGCGACAGCGCCAATTCCAGGTTTTGCCACACCGCCTCGACGATGGCGTGGAAAATGGGCTCCGTGGCATCGCCGCGCCGGGATCTTTCCAATTCCTGTACCAGCACGACCTGTTCGCGACCGCCTTCGATCCCGTCCGAGGAAATGGAAAAAGCGGCGCCATTGTCGCGCCGTAGCGCATCGTGCGCATTTTGCGCGACCCGTTCGATATCGTGCGGGTAGAAATTGGCGCCGCCGAGAATGATCAGGTCTTTGATCCGGCCCGTGACGAACAACTCGTCATCGACCAGGACGCCGAGATCTCCGGTGCGCAGAAACGGCCCCGCCTGGGCGTCGTCTTCGATGACGGCGCCAAAGGTGGCGCTTGTTTCATCGGGGCGCTGCCAGTATCCGCAGGCGATCGTCGGACCGCCAACCCAGATTTCCCCCACCCGGTCCGGCGGACAGCGTCTCCTGGTATCGGGATCGACGATGGCGATGGGCACGTCGGGCAATGGCCGGCCGCTGCCGGGCATTGCCCGGCTTCCGGAAGCACCGTCGCGCACAACGGATACGCTTCCCGCGGCCAACGCGTCCGCATCGAAGTACCGCACCACGGGCGATGCGCCGGCCGGGCTGGCGGTGACCGCCAGCGTGCTTTCGGCCAGGCCGTAGGCCGGCGCGAAAGCCTCGCGACGGAAGCCGAAATCCCGGAACTGTTCAATGAATTGTTCCATCACCGCCGGATTGATCGGCTCGGCGGCATTCATGGTCATGGCCAGACTGGCAAGATCCAGGCTGTCCCGATCTTGCGGCGCGATCCGACGGCAGCACAGGTCGTAGGCGAAGCTGGGCGCCGCCGAGTGCGTGCCATGGTGGCGCGTTATCGCCTGCAGCCAAAGCGCCGGCTTCTGCAGGAAGGCATTGGGCGCCATCTGCACCGACGCGCAGCCGGAAAACAGAGGCTGCAATAGACCGAAAATCAGGCCCAGATCGTGAAAGGCGGGCAACCAGCTGACCATGGTCGAACGGGTGTCCAGCCCCCAGACCGCTTCCATGCGGGACAGATCCTGAATCAGATTGCCGTGGCTGACTTTCACGCCCTTGGGCAGCGCCGTGGACCCGGATGTGTACTGGAGAAATGCGATGTCGTCCGCCGCCGTCGCGGCCGGAGCCAGATCGGGATCATCGGCCAGGTCGTCGGTTGAAATCCAGTCCAGCGCGCCCAGGCGCGCGCTGGAACGGCGCCATTCATCGATGGATTCCAGCAGGTCGGCGCTGGTCAACGCGACCCGCGCATTCGAATCGGTGGCCACCGCCACCAGGCGCTCGATCAGGCGATTGCGTCTGGGCGGATTGATCGGCGTGGCCAGGCGTCCGCTCCACAGGCAGCCGAGGAATCCGGCGAAGAATTCCGCACCGGCCTGAAACACCAGCAGCACGGGCTCTCCCGGCCGGGTCTCGCGCATCAGCCGGGCGGCGACGGCGCGCGCCCTGGCCGCCAGATCGGGGGCCGTCCAGCGACATTGCTCGTTTCCGCGGCTGTCCAGGAAGGTGAACGACCACGTGTCATCCGGCGCCTGGGCGCGCCGCCGCAGAATTTGCGGTAAAAAATCCGGATTGCAGTGCTGGCTATCGGGCATCATGTGGCTTCTCGTGCCGTATCGGGTGGGGCGCCGGACGCGGCGCGCCGGCTTTCAAGGCGGCGCCCGACGAGTTCTTCGAGCTTGGCGTCGAGGCGGCGGTCGAGCGTGGCGGCAATTTCCTTTTCCATTTGGGATTGCTCGCCGCTGGTTCGATGCAGATCGGCCACGCGGCGCAGGTCCTGCCGGCTGAGCGACAGCAGCAGGCAGGGAAAGCGCGTGCGGCAGGTCGTTGGATTGGGGATGCCGTCGAGCAGGGCGAATTCCCCGAAGAAATCGCCGACCTCGAGAATTTCCATGGTCAGGGCGGTGCCGTCGCCCAGAAGGACCGTGCTTTCGACCGAGCCGCGGGCAATGATGTAGAAGCGTCCGGTGACGGTTCCTTCGATTGTCAGGACGGTATCGGCGGCGACCTCTTCGACGCGAAGCATATTGCGCACACGCTCCAGATCGTCCTGGGGAACGCCGGCGAACAGCGGAATCTTGCGCAGTCGTTCCACGCTGATGGCGACATCCTGTCCCGCGTTGCCGATGGAGATATCCGACTGTTTCTCCCACATCCCGGCATACAGACCGTCCAGGGCAAGCAGTTGGTCGTGGGTGCCGGTTTCCACCAATTGGCCGTCGCGAAAGGCGCAGATAAGGTCCATGTCCGGGCACGAGGACAGTCTATGGGTAACTGAAAACAGCGTGCGGTTGGCGGTGACCCTGGACAGCGTGTCGTTGATGGCCGCTTCGGCTTCGGCATCGAGCGCCGACGTGGCCTCGTCGAGCAGCAGAATTCCGGGGTCGCGCAGCAGCGCGCGGGCAATGACGATTCGCTGGCGCTGGCCACCCGAGAGCAGCTTGCCGCCTTCGCCGGCGTCGGTGTCGTAGCCGTTGGGCAAGGTCTTGATGAAGTCGTGGATTTCGGCGGCTCGGGCGGCCTGTTCCACTTCGGCGTCGGTGGCGTCCATGCGGCCGATTTTGATGTTGTAGCGGATGGATCCGTCGAACAGGGTGGTGTCTTGATTGACCACGGCGATAAGCGAATGAAGCGACTGGTAATCGATCTCGCGAATATCGGTATCGTTCAGGAGGATGCTGCCGCTGGTGGCGTCGTAGTTACGCGACAAAAGATTGATGACCGTGCTCTTGCCCGAACCGGACGGCCCCACCAGGGCAACGCGCCTGGGCACCGGCGTCTCGAATGTCACGTCGTCAAGATTGAGCCGGTCGCCCGTATAGCTGAACGAAACGCCTCGCAACGCCACTTTGGACAACGGCTCGCGCAGCGGCTTGGCGTTTTTCACCACGGGCTGGTCGTCAGGGTACGACAACAACGATTCGATGCGCTGCCAACTGCCGACCGCCTGGATGGCCGTCGGTATCAGGGCGGCGATACCGCCCGCCGCGCCGCCGATGGCCAGCAGCAGGCCGATGTACGCCACCACGACGCCCCCCGAAACCGTACCGGTCAGCGACAGGGCCGCTCCCAGGCCGATGATGCCCAATTGCGCGGCGCTGACGGCGAAAACGGTGGCGCGTGTGGTGAGTTCGCCCAACAGATACTGCTTGTAGCTTGCATCGTAAATATCGCTGGTCAGGCTGTTGAACCGATCCCGCCGATGGCCGTCTACATGAAGCGCGCGGATCACCGGCAGCAACTGGACGGTTTCCTTGATGAAACCGGCGATCTTGCCGTCCTCGACTTTGCGGGCGTAAGACGCTTTCACGGCGAAGCGGCTGATCTGGCGCGGCGCCCAAAAAGCGATGGCCAGAAGGATGATGGTCGCCAGGGCCATCCGCCAATCCAGGGCGAACGCCGTGATCAGCGAGCCGATCATCAGGAAAGACTTGGACACGATGCCCGAGATCGCCCGGATGACGGCGTTCTCGACGATGAATACGTCGGCGGCGAAAATGGTGACGATATCACCGCTTTTAAAACGATTGAGGGATCGCGAGGACAGGGTAAGCAGCTTGTCGAACACCCGCCGCCGCACGTCGTTCAACGCCCTGGGACCAAGAGTCGATACGCTGAAGTCGATGCCCAGGCCGGCCACGGCGGTAACCAGGAAACCGCCGATCAGGTACGCCAGGGTAAGCCAGATGACGTGCGCATCGTGAGGCGTAATGCCCCGATCGAACAATTGGTTGAGCCACAGCGGCATCAACATGGCGTAGATGGTCTGGATCAGGATTCCGACGGCCAGCATCCAGCAAAAGAAACGATAGGGACGCAAAAGCCCGGCCGCCCAGCGCATGAACGGCAAAATGCCTTTCATCGGCTGCTCGCGCGACAGCGATTCACCCCATTGCAGTTGCAGCATGACAGCCGGCTTGCCCGTGGCGGCGCGGCACGCCGCGTCGACCGAAACTCCCGGCGCCAGCGCGCGCGCGAAAACCAGCAAGCCTTTGGCGCCGTAGGCATCGAGCAGGAATTTGACGAACGAACCGGCCCGCAGCGCATCGCGGGGATCGGCGGCATGCAGGGCCAGGCGGTTGACCAGGCCGCCAAGATCGTCGATGTCGTCGGCGTTGATCATTACCGCATCGCCGCCCGGTTTGACGCGCACGATGTTCAGGATGCCCACGCCCACGGTCTCCAAGGCCCGTTCGGGGCAGTCCAGGCGCAAGGCCAGAATACGCCGCACCAGTTCGAGTTCGGGGTCGGCGCCGGCCTTTTTACGGCCATCGGCCAGAACGTCGGCGGCCAGGCTGCCGCCGTCGGGAACCGTCAGCTCGAGCAGTTGGTACACATTCCGTTCCACCCGCTCGAGCCGTCGAAAATGGGATTTGAATCGGCCTTGTAAAAGGCCCGGTGCTTGTTCTCTCATGCCCACCCTCGTTCATCGTTAGTTGTACTTGTTTGCAAGCGAATCGGTTGCGCGTCGTCGAGGCTGCTGCCCTTGGCAAGCCGAAGAATAATCCGGGCGATGGCATGCGGATCCGCAGCCCACGGAAAATGACCGAGCGCGTGACGCGTGATGCGCGTCCCGGCAGTGGTGGCCTCTTTCCACGGCAACAGGTCGTCGATCGAAACCGACGGATCGCCAAGCATGTGCAAGACATCGATGGGAACCGCCAACCGCCCCGCATGCGCATGGCGATAGGTGTCGCACGCTTCCAGGTCGGCGCGCAAAGCCTCTTCGGCCACGGTGCCCTCCCAATCGCCTTCCCCCGGTGCCATTCCGAAGCGGGCCGCCAATTCGATCCGCAACCGATCCGACGGCAACCGATGCAGCGGCGCATCGGTCGGGGCCAGAACCGGAGACCGGAAACCGGAGACAATGAGGCGTTCGACCTGCACGGCGGCGCGCATCAGGCTCCACGCCATTTCGTAGGCAAGCAGGGCTCCGTAGCTGTTGCCGACCAGAATCAGGCGTGCCGGACCGCCCTCGTCGGTTCGATCCAGGGCCAGCAACCCTTTCGTCGCCCCATCCACCGCCTGGGCGACCCGGCGCGGGGGCGCAAGACCATCTATGGCGATACCGCGGGGAAGACTGACGACGACTATCCCCACCGACCCGGGCAACACGGCCGCCAACCGGCCCATCGACAACGGCGAGCCGCCGGCATGAGGAAAAAAAACGAAAGTCGGCTGTCCATGCGCCGCGGTGCGCAACCGCATCATCCAACGCGATGAAGCGCCCGCATCAACCCTGTGACTCGTCGCATCATGCATACGCATCCGCCGAAGAATTAAGAAATTTTTAATGGATGAAAATAGGCACGTAGTATCTTAACAGCTACGGTATCATTACCGTACATTTGATTATCATTTGAATATACTTGCCGGGTCAAAATCGGGGAACACCCTATCCGGCACGATGACGCCGCGGGGAAAACATGAACGAACAACCCGAATTCGTGGCCCGCCTCGATACGGACGGGGCGGTATGCCTGCGCAAGGCGTTCGACGCCGGCTGGGTCGAGCTCGCCCGGAAGGGGATCGAGCGGAACATCGCCGACCCAAGTCCCTTCTTTCGCAACCTGGGCGGAGACGGCGGCGGTTTTCTTTCCGATATATGGTCGCGCCGGTACATTCCGGAATTTGAACGCTTCTGCATGGAATCGCCCGTAGCCAGGCTGGCGGCATACGCCCTTCGGGCCGATCGCGTCCGGCTTGCCCAGGACACCTGGTTCGCCAAACGCCCCGGCACCTCGGAACGCACGCCCTGGCACCACGATACCGTGATTGCCGGGCCGTTTTGCTCGGTATGGGTCGCCCTGGATCCAACACCGCGCGCGGCGACACTGGAATTCATCCGCGGTTCGCACGCCTGGGGCAGGACCCTGATGCCAAAATCCTTTTTCGACGAGTCGGCCAAGCGCAACGCGGCCGATCAGTTCTACGCCGATTTTCATGGCGATAAATCCCGCCCCGACGCGCACGAATTCGGCGAGATCCCGGACATCGAGGCCAACCGGGGCGCCTACGACATTATCGGCTGGGACATGGAGCCCGGCGACTGCGTGCTGTTCGACGCGCGCACGATCCATGGGGCCCCGGGCAACCATCTGACGCGCACGATCCGCCGCTTCGTCACACGATGGATCACCGACGAATCCGTCATCGCCGCGCATGGGCAGGACATGATCGACGCTCTTGCCGGCGCGGGACTCGACATCGATCTTCAAGTGGGCGCGCCGGTGCGGGGAGCGCTGTTTCCGGAAATACGCTTCCCGGAACACGGTAATTGTTTCAATTAAACATTTATTGACATTTTTTACCCGTACAACATACACTGGCCAAGGTGCGTGGTATCGCTTTGGAGACACATACAAACATACGATAAATGACAATTTCAAAACTCCGGCTCCCTGCCCCGCACTTCCACTTTCCGCATTTCTAACGCTTATTAATCGATCAGGGATCCACTATCATGGCTGATATGTTTTTGACTATTACCCGCGCCAACATCAAAGCTGGCAGCGAAAAAGATGCCCGGGCTCTGCTGGAAAAATCGCTCCTGCCCAACGACGGCTCCAAACCCAGCGACCACATTCCGGGCCTGATCGGGTTCGGGCTGATGCGCTCCAAAAAAGACCCCTCGATGTTCGGTTTGGCCACGGTATGGAAGAACGAGGCATCGTTCGATGCCCTGTCCAAGAACCCCAACGCCAAGACCGGCGGCCACTGGGTCCAAAAGTTCATGGCTTTCACTCAAGGCGATGTCAAGGGCGAAGGCTTCTACATCGAAAGCCTGTAGCAGTCCCTCAAGGGGCGGATCGGCCCGATGGTTCTTTCGGAACCGCGCAGGCCCGATCCACCCCGTTTCAATTCCGGCAGCAATCGTCCGAATAACGGATCGGGTTGGCTTCCCGTCTTTGCACCTTGCCGCGTAAAGTCCAGGCGTACGCATGAATGTTTCCCCTCCTGGCTCGAGTCCGTCCGTTCGGACACCCAATACCTCAAGCCCGGCCTTGCGCCCCATCGAAGACGCTTACCCGCTGACGCAGATGCAGCAGGCATTGCTGGTGCGCTGCCTTTCGTATCCCGACAGACCGCTCTACATGGGGCAATGGTGGGCCGTCCTGGACGGCGACCTGAACCGGCAGGCGTTCGACCACGCCTGGCAGGGCGTGGTCGAACGCCACACGGCATTGCGCAGCGGCTTTCACTGGGATCTGAAGGATCACCCGTTCCAGGTGGTTCACCGCCAGGCCGTCCTGACCGTCGACGCACAGGACTGGTCCGGGCACGCCGACTGGCGCGCGCGCCTGGATGCGTTCCTGGCCGAAGACCGCGCCCGGCCGTTCGACATCAAGAAACCCCCGCTGATGCGCATCGCTCTCATCCGGCTTGCGCCAACACGCCACATTGTCGTGTGGACGCGGCACCACCTTACCGTCGACGGTTGGTCTTTGGGCGTCGTCCTGGGCGACGTGTTTTCCCTCTACAAGGCGCTATGCGCCGGGCGGCCGCACGCCTTGCCGCCCGCCCCCGCATTCCGCGCCTACGTGAACTGGGAACAATCCGCCGACCGGTCGGCGGCGTTGCGCCACTGGCGTGCAACCCTGGCCGACAGCACATTGCACGAATACGACCCCGCCGAAAACCGCCACATTGCAGTCACGGATGCCGCGGGACCGGAAATCCAGGCCATCGTCCGGCATGCACCGGAATCCCTGTCGGAACGGCTTGGCGCACTGGCCCGCTCTTGCCACGTTACCGTCAATACCGTCATTCAGGCCGCCTGGGCCATCGTCGACGGCCGGGTCAACGGCCGCGACACGGTCCTTTTCGGCGCAGTGGAAACCGTGCGCCCCCCGCAGCTTGCGCGGGGCGAAGCCACCGATCTGGTCGGCATCCAGATTCAGATACAACCGGTTCTTGCGCGCATCGACCATGCGCCGCTGCGCGACTGGCTGGAAACACTGCAGGCAAGCGCGGTGGCCGCGCGCAGCGCCGGCGCCATAGGCACGGATGAACTGCGCGATCTGCTTGGGCTGCCTCGCGACAGCCTGCCGTTCGACAGTCTGGTCGGTTTTCAAAACTATCCCCTGGACGAAGCCGCGGCCTTTGCGGACAGCGGGCTGACCCTGGCCGAAAGCGGCGATGTCACACTGCCCGACATGCCCCTGAACCTGATGGTGGAGCGGCAGGCGGGCCGCCTGTGCCTGCAACTGATGTTCGACCGGAATCGTCATGGCGCGGCCGATGCGATGCTTCGCCTGGACATGCTGGTGGCGACGCTGGATGCCCTGCCCGAATCGGCGGCGGTTCCCGTCGACGCCATCGACGCGTTGCCCGAGGCCATCATGGCGCCGCTACTGGGCGGCCCGCCCCGGGACACGCCCCCAACCGGCCCCAACCAAACCGTCGTCGATGCGATCCTGGAACACGCGAACGACCGGCCCCGGGCCACGGCCGTGATCCAGGGCGGACACAGCCTGACCTACGCCGGACTGATCGCCATCGCCTCGGCCGTGGCCGCCAGGCTGGCCTCGAACGGAATCGGCCGAGGCGCCCGGGTAGGCCTGCATCTGGAACGAACCCCGCTGGCCATCGCCTCCATCGTGGGCATCATGCTGCGCGGGGCATCGTACGTACCCATGGACATCGGCGCACCCGACGAGCGCAAGGCGTTCATGATCGCCGAGGCGAATCTCGCCGGCGTACTTTCGGCCGCGCCCGGCGACGTGGCGGGGGTCGCGGCCATCGCCGTGGGCGACCTGACGCCCGAAGCCGACGACGCCGACGAGCCGGTCGACACCCGCGTTTTCCTGCCGCCGACGGGGTCGGACGAGGCCTATGTGATCTTCACGTCGGGGTCCACGGGGCGGCCCAAAGGCGTATCGATCGGCCACGACAACCTGGCCTACCATGTGGCGGCGCGAAACGCGGCCTATCCGGACCAGCCCAACCGCGTTCTTCTGCTGACATTTCCTCTGGTCTTCGACGGGTCCGTCACCGGCATTTTCGGCACACTGTCCATAGGCGGGACCCTGGTCCTGCCCCGCCCCATCGAGGCCACCGACCCGGACCGCCTGGCGGCGCTGATCCGCGATCAACGCGTCACCCAGACCATCATGATTCCATCGCAATGGAGTCTGCTGCTGTCGGCGGGGGCGCCCGCCGATCTGGACAGCATGGAAGTGGCCGTGGTCGCGGGGGAAGCCTGCCCGCGCGACCTGGTCGAGCGCCACTACGCGCGGGCGCCGAAAACCTTGCTGGCCAACGAATACGGGCCGACGGAGGCCACGGTCTGGGCCACGCTGGAACGATGCGCCCCCGAAGAAACCGGGTCCGTGGCGATCGGCTTGCCCATTCCCGGGACGCGCGTCTACGTGGTCGACCGGAAAAACCGGCGCTGTCCGCCGGGATCCACCGGCGAGCTCCTGATCGCCGGCCCCGGCATCGCGCGCGGCTACGTCGGCCGCGCCGATCTTACCGCCGAACGCTTCATCCCCAATCCATTCGACGACGCTCCCGGCTTTCGCACCGCATATCGCACCGGGGACCGGGTCGCCCTGGGTTTCGACGGCAAGCTGCGGTTCCACGGCCGCGCCGACGATCAGGTCAAGGTCAGCGGCTACCGCATCGAGCTGGCCGAAATCAGCGCCTGCCTTCAGGAACTTCCCGGCATCGAGGACGCGGTAACCGTGGTCCACCACGCCGCGGCGCCAGCCCGGGGCCGGATCGTCGCGCACGTCGCGGGCGTCAATCCGCCAACCCAGGAAGCCATTCTGCATCACGCCCAACGCCTTCTGCCCACGTATATGGTGCCGCACAGCATCGTGCTGCACGACCGCCTGCCGCGCACGGCCACAGGCAAGATAGACCGCCGCGCCCTTCCCGCGCCCCCGCTGCGGGAAACGGCCGGCGCCGCGCCCGAAGGCGAGACCGAGGAAGCCATCGCGCAAGTCTGGCAAGCCGTCCTGGGCTGCCGGGCCATCGGCCGTTTCGACGACTTCTTCGCCATCGGCGGCCGATCGCTCGACGCCATGCAGGTGGTTTCGCGCCTGCGCCGCGACCTGAAGCTCGCGGTCGACCTCATCGACATCTTCGAGTCCCCCCGGCTGAGCGACCTGGCGCGCCGGGCAAGCACTCGCAGCGCTGAACAGGGTCCCGCCATCCGCAAGCGGCAAAGAACCCGCATCGACCTGGCCGCCCCCACGCCGGAACAGACACCATGAACAGCGGCTACATCGCCGCCGCATCGTTCGCGCAACGCCAGCTCCGCTACCTGGATCTGATGCAGCCGGGGGGCTCGGAATACGCGCTTCCGCTCGTCATTGAGATAACGGGAATCCTGGACGAAGCGGCGCTGCGGCGGGCATTCGACGCGGTGATCGATCGGCACGACGTGCTGCGGGCCTCGTTTCCCCTGATCGACGGCACACCGGTCCTGGCCGTGCTCGATCAATTGGCCATAGACATGCCGGCCATCGCCCTGCCCGTCCGAACCCGCGCCGACTGGCGCCAGAAACTGACCGGCGCCGTAACGGACATGATGGCGCGCCCTTTCAACCTGGAGAAAGGCCCGGTGCTGGCGGCGACGCTGTTCCGGCCGGCCGACCCCCTGGCGGCAGGCTGTTCGGCAAGCCTGGCGGTCGTCTTTCACCACGCCGTCGCCGACGGCGCGTCCCTGCCCATTTTTCTGGACGATCTGGTCGCCGCCTACGACGCGGCCCTGAACGGGACCGAACCCAAATGGCAGGAACTGGCACTGCAATACCCGGACTACGCCGACTGGGAACAAGAACGCTTCGGCGCGACCGATGCCCCGGCCCTTGTCGATGCCCTACGCTATTGGCGCGAAACGCTGCGCGACGTTCCCGCGCTGCTGGACCTGCCCGTGGATCGGCCTCGCGGCGCGGCGCCCTCCACCGCTGCCGGAGCCACGGCGCGCCTGGACTTGCCGGCTCCCGTCGGCGGCGCCCTGGCCGACCTGGCCCGCCTCAGGGGCTGCACGCCTTTCATGGTTTTTCTGGCCGTCTTCTTCGCCGTGCTGCACCGCTGGAGCGGCCTGGACGATCTGGTCGTGACCGTACCCGTGTCCAAGCGCACGCGGCCGGAACTGGCCAGGCTGATCGGGCTGCTGGTCGACACGCTGCCGCTGCGCGCGTCCCTCGGCCCGGATACCCGCTTCGAGGAACTGCTCGAGAGCGTACGCACCGCATTCCGGGATGGCATCCGCCATCGAGACGTTCCATTTCAGCGCATAGTCCAGGCCATAGACATCGAACGGCGCACCGACGTCGTGCCCCTGATGCAGATTCTGTTCGGCGGACTGGAGCCCGCCGAAGGCCCGGCCATCGCGGCCGACGGCACACGCTTCGCCTGCACCGACGATCAGGCGGACCAGAGCGCCAAGGCCGACATCTCCTTCGTTTACCGCCAGTCCGAAAAACAGGTCGAACTATGGTGCCGCTACGATCCGGCGCTGTTCCGGCGCGACACCATCGAGAACCTGCTTGCCTGGTTCGGCGCCGTCGCCGGCGCGGCGGCGACGGCGCCCGACCGGCCGATCGGAGACATCCCCCTGATGGACGAAGCGGCCGGCCGCGATCTCATCGCCCGGTTCAACCGCACCCGTAGGCCGTACCCGGACGACCAGTCCGTCTCTTCGCTGTTCGACGACGCGGCGCGCCGGCACCCCCAGCGCACGGCCATCGACGACAACGGGCGGCTTACGCGCTACGCCGAGTTGGCCGACCGGGTGAACCGCCTGGCCGCCACGCTTGCCGGCGCCGGCCTGGGGCCCGACGACGCGGTCGTGCTGGTCCTGCCCCTGTCCGACCGTTTCCTTGCCCTGATGCTGGCGATCCTGCGGATCGGCGCCATCTACGTGCCGCTCGATCCAGCGCATCCGCACGCGCATCGCGTGCGACTGTCGACGTCGGTCGGCGCGCGCGCCGTCATTGTGTCGACCGACGAAGATCGGGAAGAGTACGAAGGAGCCCTGGTCCTGGACGCGGACGCGCTGGACGCGCGCGCCGCGGAACTGACGACCGGCTTCGCCGCGCCGCAGGGGTCGTCGGACACGGCCTACATCATGTTCACGTCGGGTTCCACGGGCGAACCCAAAGGCGTGGCGGTTCCGCACCGCGCCATAGCGCGCCTGGTCTGCAACACCGACTTCGCCTCCTTCGACACCGACACGCGCGCGGCCGTCTATTCCAATCCGTCCTTCGACGCCTCTACGCTGGAAATCTGGGCACCTCTGCTCAACGGAGGCACGGCCGTCGTCATCGAGCGCAAGGCCATGCTCGACGTCGCCAAGCTGCGGCGCATACTGGCGGAACGCCATATCACGCTGTTGTGGGTCACCGCCGGACTGTTCCAGGAAATCGCCGGCATCGATCCGTCGGTCTTCGCCGGCAACCGACTGGTGCTGACCGGCGGCGACGTCGTCAACCCCGAAGCGGCCCGCTCCGTGCTGGCCGCGGGGGCCGGGTCGGGATTGCGGCTGATGAACGGCTACGGTCCGACCGAAAACACCACGTTCAGCACCACATTCGACATGGCCGACCTGGATGCGGACAGTCTTTCGGTGCCCATAGGCCGGCCGATCGCCAACAGTTCGATCTACGTGCTGGACCGGTGCGGTCAACCGCTGCCGGTGGGCGTGAACGGCGAAATCTACGTCGGGGGTGACGGCATCGCCAATGGATATGTGGGCAAACCGGAACGAACCGCGGCGGCATTCCTGCCGGACCCGTTCGACGGGCGCAGCCAGGCACGCATGTACCGGACCGGCGATCACGGCCGCTGGCGCCGGGACGGTGTCGTCCTGTTCGCGGGCCGCTCGGACGACCAGGTCAAGGTACGCGGATTTCGCATCGAGCTCAACGAAATCGCCGCAATGCTGGGGCGCCATCCGGCGCTGCGCGCCGTTCACGTCGCCGCGCCCCAAAGCCCCAAGGGCGGGCGTCACATCGTTGCCTACGTGGTGGCGCAGGCACAGCCCGCACCGACCGCGGCCGATCTGCGCCTGTTCCTGAAACCGCTGCTGCCTTCGCACATGCTGCCCGACGCCTACGTCGAGACGGAATCGCTGGTGCTCAATCTGAACGGCAAAGTCGATCGCAGGGCGCTGCCGCCCGTCCAGGACCACCATTACGACCGGTCCGCGCAGGTGATCGCGCCGCGCACCGAAGAGGAATGCGCGCTGCATGCCATCTGGAAGGAACTGCTGGGGCTGGATTCCGTGGGCGTGACCGACGATTTTTTCCACGTGGGCGGCGATTCCATCCTGGCCATCCGCATGGCCGCGCGCGCCGCCGAGGCCGGCTTGCCGCTGACGCCCACCGACGTATTCCAGTTGCAGACCATCGAACGGCTGGCCGACGCGGCGTCCCTGGCGCTTCCCCGCCAAAGACGGGCCACGGCCGACCGCGTCTTCTCCGCCGAGCTCGTCCCGACGGCGCATTGCGAAAAAACAGATCAGCCCTTCCTGCTTGCCAGCCTGATCCTCGACCAGCCCATCGGAGTCGTCGAGCTCGCGCTGATCGTCCAGCGCCTGGCGGAACGGCACGAAGCCTTGCGCCTGCGCTGGACCCGGGATGGCGAGGCGCGCCGGCTGGAAACCATGGCGTATGTCGCTCAACTGCCTTTTCGCACGGTGGAAGAGCCCAATCTGTCGGACGAACAACTGGACGACTGGATAGCCGGGCATGCGGCCCGCATCGGACGGGGGCTGGACACGCAATCCGGCGTCATGGTCACCACCACGCTCATCGACCGCGGCCCGCAGGCCGGGCCGGTCATCGTCCTGGCGCTGCACCGGGCCGTGACGGACGAGCGTACATTGGCGCTGATCGCCACGGAACTGGAAACCGTGATCAAGGCGGGGCACGCCGCGCTGCCGGCGCTGGACACGTCCTACGGCGACTGGCTCGATTGGCTGGAAGGCTATGCCGACGCGCAGGCGGCGGGCGGCGGGCTTGCCGTGCTGGAAAGCGCCGCAATGCGAACGGCCGTACACCCCGAACTGGCCGCCGCGCCCCATGGGGAAAACATCGTCGCGCAATGCTGGCTCGATCCGGCAGCCGCCGCCATACTGGTCGACCACGCACAGGCACGACTGATGGCCACGCCGCTCGACATGCTGGCCGCATCGCTGGCGGCCGCCCTGCCGGCGGAAAACGGCACAGTACTGATCGAGGCCATCGACGGGCAGCGCAACCTGCCTTCCGAAGCCCCGAACGTCGATGGCCTTGCGGGTAATCTCGACGGCGTGCTGGCCATTCTGGCGCCTATCGGCCACATGCCGATGGCCGATAGGCTGCGCTCGGTCAAAATGGCGCGCCAGGCCGTATCGGCCACGGCCACGGTCTATCGAACGCTAGGCCAGACGTTCGACCTGCCCGGCGCCGACCTGGGAATTGCCTGGTCGAACCTGTCCCTCACGCGCACGTCGATACGATTCCATTCGCCGCCCACGTTCAGTTCATCGGTAAAAGGCATGCTGGTTGCCGGCACGGTCGCCGGCCGGTTGCGCCTGGCCTGGGCCGGGGCACAACCGGCCGGCGGAGCCCCGGCACTGCTAAAGAACGTGGCGCGCGCCCTCGGCGCGATCGCCGAACTGGCCGCGCCGAACGCGCGCCCCCTGTACACATCGGCCGATTTTCCACTGGCCGGGCTGTCCCCGCCAGAGCTGACCCGAATCGTCGGCGCGACCACGGACATCCAAGCCATCTATCCCCTGTCGCCCATGCAGGAAGCCATGCTGGTTCATACGCTTGCCGCCGTGCGCTCCGAAATCAACTTCGAGCAAAGCTGCATGCGCATCCGCGGCCGGCTCGACCACGAGGCATTCCGCCATGCATGGGCAACGGTATTTGAACGACACGATGTGCTGCGCACCGCGTTTCACTGGCGCGGGCTGGCGCGCCCGCTGCAGGTCGTCCACGGCGCCGTGCCGCTGCCGCTGACCGTCCAGGCATGGCCCGCGTTCGACGCCGCCAGGCTGGACGCGCTCCTGGCCCGCGACAGGGAGCAGGGATTCGACCTGGAACAGGCGCCGCTGGTGCGGCTGACCATCATCCAGGTAGCCGAGGATGACGTTTACGTGATCTCCAGCTTCCATCATCTTCTGGTCGACGGCTGGTGCCTGGGCCGGTTGGAGCGCGAGGTGCGCGCCGCCTACGAGACCTATCGCAGCCGCCGCCCGGCCCTGCTCGACACGCCGGTTCCCTACCAGTCCTATATTGCCTGGCTGGCGCGGGCGGACCACATCGGCAGCCAACGATTTTTCGCCCATCTCCTGGACAACCTGCCGGACCGGCGCCGGCTGTTTCCCGCACCCGGGGCCCCGGCCCACGCCTTTACCACGACGCGGCACACGCTGGATCGCCCCGCCAGCCGGGCGCTGACGGCTTTCGCGCGACGACGCGGGCTGACGCTGGCCACGACGATCCATTTCGCCTGGGCGGTCTGGCTGAGCGCCCGCCTTGGCGCGGACGACGTCGTATTCGGCACCACGGTGTCGGGGCGCCCCCCGGACGTACCCGGCGTGGAAAGAATCGTGGGCCTGTTCATCAACAATCTGCCGATCCGCGTGCAGCTTGGCGCCGGCACGCGCCCGGCCGAATGCCTCAAGGCCATTCAGTCGCTGCTGGGGCAATTGCAAAGCCACGCCCATCTCTCGCCAATGGCCCTGGCCGAAGCCGCCGGCGGCCAATCGGGGGGCTTGTTCGACACACTGGTGGTCGTCGAGAACCTGGCCTCCGGAACCAGCGCCTGGAGCGGGGCCGATGGCCTGACCGTCGAAGCGGTGCATTCCCGCATGAAGACGGCTTACGACCTGACATTCATCGCCATACCGGGCGATTCCATCGTGCTGTCCCTGGTGCAGCCCGAGGACGGACGCACGCTGGAGAATGGCGACGGCGTGCTGGACGCCGTGGCGGCCATCCTGACCGCACTGCCGGCTGCCGCGGACCATCGTCTCGACAGCCTGCCCCGCCCCGATGCGCGCCCATCCGTCGCCCCGGCCGAGGGCACGCCCACCGTGCGGCCCGTTCGCTTTGCCACCCGGCCACGCAGCACGCTGGAGGCCCAGATCGCCGGGGCGGTGGCCGATCTTTCCGCCGCGCCGCAAGACGGCGAACCCGCCGCCGCGCCGGACCTGGACACGGACTTCTGGTCCATGGGCGTCAATTCCCTGAGGCTGATCCAGCTTGCCGCGCGCCTGGAACAGCGCCTGGGTCGCGCCGTGCCGATTTCGCTGCTTCTGGAACACCGTTCGGTGGCGGCGCTGGCGCGGGCCATCGAATCCGGTCAGGCCTGGACACCGGTCGTCCCCATGAGCGGCCCGGACACCCCCGCGATCCACGGCGGGGCGCAAAACCCGTTCGTGTGCGTCCATCCCGTGGCCGGCGACGTCAGCGTCTTTCTGGACCTGGCGCGCGCCATGCCCGCGTCCATTCCCTTCTGGGCCATCCAGGCCGCCGGCCTGGAAGAAGGGCAGGAACCGCTGGACAGCGTCGAAGCCCTGGCACAGGCCAATCTCGACGCCCTGGCCGCGCGGGGCCTGTCCCATCCGCGTCGAATCGGGGGTTATTCATTCGGCGGCATCGTGGCCTTCGAAATGGCGCGGCAGCTGGCCCAGCGGGGAACGCCGCCCGACCGCGTGATCATCATCGACACGCCCGCGCCGCTGGAACGAACATCCATCCTGGAATCCAACCCCGATCGCGCCCATGCCCAATGGCTTGCCCGCATGGCCGACGTGCGCGCCCGCTTCCAGGGCCTGGAACCCGTGCTGGCGCAAGACGAGCTTCTGGCGCTGCCGGCGGCCGAAAGGTTCGTCCTGGCGATCGAACGCCTTCATGCCGCGCGGCTGCTGCCGCCGGCGGCCACCCCCCAGTGGCTGGAACGGGCGCATCGGACCAGCCTGGTGCAATATGGCGCCTATCTGGCCTATTCGCCCGACCCTTCACCGGGGCAGAAACTGCCGCTGGCCATCATTCGGGCCGCCGCGCCGCGCCAGTCCGATCTGGGCGAGCTTGAAAACCGCCAGCTTGCCATTGCCGACATGGGCTGGCAACGATTCACCGATGCGCACATACCCGTTCTTCATGTCGGCGGCGATCATGTCAGCATGCTGGGGGCCGACACCGCCCCGGATGTGGCGGCCGCCATTGCGCGCCTGCTGGAACCGGACAGCGGCGCTTGCGCAGCGCCGTGACCGCTTCCTAGGCGATGTCGCGCACCGCCAGCGCCGCCGCATAGCCGGCGGGCGCCGACAGCGCGACAAGCCGGCAGGCGCCGAAGCGATCCATCGTCACCGCGCGCGCCTTCGGGTTCCCATCCTGGTCCTCCATGCCAATATCCAGTTCAGGAAACCCCAGCCGCAGCCCCTGGCCCACCGCCTTGGCCACCGCTTCCTTGCCCGTCCAGGCGGCAAAGAAAGCCGGTACCTTCCGGTCGGCGGGCAGGGCTTGCCATAGCGCCGCCTCAGACGGAGACAGCACTATCGGAACCAGCGATGCCAGGTTGGCCAAGGCGCGAAGCCGTTCTATATCCACGCCCACTTCCCGGCCGCGGGCCACCGCCAGCAGCGCATAGTCGCCCGAATGGGCGACATTGAAGTGCCAGCCCCGGCTTTGCGCCAGCGCGGGCTTGCTGAATTCGCCATACTCGAAATCGATATCGGCCGCCCGCCTGTCCAGGCATTCACCCAATAGCAGCCTGAGCGCGCCGCGCACGTGCACGAACTGATTCCGGGCCCAGGACACCCGGAACGCATCGGCGCGCGCGCGCTCATCGGCGGCAAGCAACCGCCACAAAGCCGCCAGCACGGCGGCGTCCGATGTCAGCGGCAGCAGCCAGACGCGCCACGAGCCGGCCGGCACACGACCGGGCGCCGCATCCAGCCGGGCGCCGCCCGAGTCCATGCGCACGCGAATCCGCGGCAATTGGAGCAGGCCGGAATTCGACGGCGAAGAATCGTCTATAAGACACATAACGGGCGCAATACAGGAACCTTTTCGAAAAACCCCGTCAATGGTATCCATGCCGTGCTAACTCAGCAACCGCGACAGCATGTCGCTTGACCACCCCGCCAGCCTTTTGCGCCAGGCCGGCGCATCGGCGCGGCGGCACAGCGTTTCTTCCCAGGAATACGCGGCCTGGATGGCCTGATACGCCAGCCACGGAACGGGTTCGGGCTCCCATTTGCGCAAGGCCCGGCGTGGCGCAACGCCCTTGAAGACCCAAGGCATACGCGTCAATTCGGTATCGCGCTCCAGGATCAGATCGGCCAGCGTCCTGCCGAACAGATTGGACGCGCCCACGCCGCCGCCGCCGTATCCCCCCGCCAGGGCAATGCCGGAGCGGGCGTCGAACAGCGCATGGGGCGCGAGCCTGCGGGCCATGCCCATGGTCCCGCCCCAGCGGTGCGTTACCCGCACGCCTTGCAAGGCCGGAAAAAGATCGGTCATCAGTGTTTCGCGAAGCCGGAATTCGGGGCCATGCGGGGAAAACACGCTGCGCGGCCGGGCGCCGAACCGGTAGCTGCCCCGGGCGCCGAATACCAGGCGGCCATCGGACGACTTCTGGCCATAGGTAATCAGCCGGCCCGCATCGCTGAAAGCGGGCCGGTCGGCCAGTCCGATCTCGTCCCATTGCGCATCGGACAAAGGCTCGGTGGCGACGATCAGGCTCTGGACCGGCAACAGATACCGGCCAAGACCGGGGATCGAACCGGCATAGCCTTCGACGGCCGGCACGACGACCTTCGCCCGCACGACGCCTTGCGCCGTGCGGACCAGGCCGCGGCGGATGTCCAGCGCACGGGTGTGTTCATGGATTGCGACGCCCCGGCGCTCCACCGCCAGGGCCAGCCCCCGCACCAGTTGGGCGGGATTGATCACCGCGCAGTGGGGCGAGAAAATGGCGCCATAGGGGTTGCGCATGCGCACCTGCCGTGCCAGCTCGGCCGCGTCCAGCCATCGATAGTCGTCTTCGGTGTGCCCGGCCCGGCGCAAGGTGTCCAGGCGCTTGCGCTGCATGGCCAGCTGTTCGGGGTAGCGCGCGGCGGCCAGCAGCACCCCGCCCTTGTGGAATCCGCACTCTATGCCTTCCCGGCGCAGTATCGCCTGCACGTGTTCGACGATGCCGTGAAGCAGCGCATAGCCGGTCCGTCTCTGCTCCGGCGCCAGCCCGGCCAGATAAGCGTCTTCGCCGGCCATGCTGCCTTTGAGCCAACCGCCATTGCGTCCCGAGGCCCCGTATCCCGCCGTTTCCGCTTCCAGCACGGTTACCGACAGGCCGGGCGCCAGGGTTTTCAGGTAGTAGGCGGTCCACAACCCGGTGTAGCCCGCCCCGACGATCGCGACGTCCACGTCTTTCGGGCCGTCCAGCGGCGCGCGCGCAGGCGCGTCTTCGCCCAGCGCGTCGAACCATAAACTGATGTCCCGGTAGTTATTCATGCCATGTCGGCGCCTTCAAGAACCCGTGTCCGGCACGCTCGGAGGGCGTGCGGCATCGCCCAGGATCAGGTCGGCGGCCTTTTCGCCGACCATCATGGCCGCCGCGTTCGTATTGCCGGAAATCAGGAAGGGAAAAACAGACGCATCCGCGACCCGCAGGCGGCGAACGCCATGGACGCGCAGACGATGATCGACCACGTCGGAGCGCGGGTCGGGCCCCATGCGGCAGGTGGAACAGGCGTGAAATACGCTCCAGGCATTCTCGCGGATATCCTGTAGAAGCCGTTCGTCGCCGCGGCAATCCTCGCCCGGCCGCAATTCCCTGGTAATGATGTCCTTGAACGCCGGCATGCCGGCCAGCGTGCGTATGAAGCGCACGCCGGCAAGCAGCGCGCGCGCGTCGGCGTCGGTCGACAGGTAGCCGGGCTGGATTTCCGGAGCGGCGCACGGGTCGCTGGAACGTATCCTGACATACCCGCGCGAGCTGGGGCGGCAGTTCGACACCCCCAGCAGGAACGCGGAGAACGGATCCGGATTCATCAGGGGCCGCGTGTTGGGCGGCGCCCTGGTGTAGCTGACCGGCGAAAAATACAGTTGCATGTCGGGCTGCGGCAGGGACGGGTCCGTTTTGAAAAACCCGCCCGCCTGGTTGATGCTCAGGCTTAGCGGGCCGCGGCGCGTGAAAGCGTAGCGCAAGCCGGCCCGCAGTTTGCCCCACCACGGATTCAGGTCGTCGTTGAGCGTTTTCCGATTGCACTGGAACAGGTAGTCCACGCCCAGGTGGTCCTGCAGGTTGCGTCCCACGGCCGGGCTGTCGCGCACGACCGTTATGCCCAGGGGTTCGAGCACGTCGCGCGGGCCGATGCCCGAGAGCTGCAGCAACTGGGGCGAATTGACGGCGCCCCCGCAAAGAATCACCTCGCGCGCGGCCAGCGCGCTATGGCGGCGGCCGCCGCACACATAGTCGACGCCCGTGGCGGTGGCGTCCTCAAGCAGGACCCGGGCGACGTGGGCGCGCGTGCGCACCGTCAGGTTGGGCCGCTTCATGGCCGGGCGCAGGAAGGCCCTGGCGGCGGACATGCGCAAGCCCTTGTCCACCGTAAGCTGGTACAGGCCCACCCCATCCTGCGCGGCGCCGTTGAAATCCGGATTGCGCGCCAGGCCCGCCTGCTCGCCGGCGTCCAGGAAGCACTGGCACAAGGGATGCGCATCGCCCGACACGTCCGAGACGCGCAAGGGGCCGAGGCCGCCGTGATACGGACCGGCCCCCGTGGGATGGGTTTCCAGCCGGATGAAATAAGGCAGCACGTCGGCGTAGCTCCATCCCGGATTGCCCGCCGCGGCCCAGTCGTCGTAGTCGCGCGCATGGCCGCGTATGTACACCATGGCGTTGATCGAGCTGGAACCGCCCAGCACCTTGCCGCGCGGCCAGTAGCTGGGGCGATCGCCCAGGCCGGGCACATCCTCGGTCATGTACATCCAGTTCACGGCGCGCTGGTAGTAGGTCTTGCCGTAGCCTATGGGCACCTGGACCCAGAACCGCCGGTCGCTGCCGCCGGCCTCGAGCAGCAGGACCCGATTCGCGCCGTCCGCGCTTAACCGGTTGGCCAGCACGCATCCCGCCGACCCCGCGCCGACGATGATGTAGTCGTAGGTACCGGCCATCGGCCTAGATCCGCACGGTGACATTCTTGATCCGGCAGTAGTTGCGCAACGCCTCCATCCCTTTTTCGCGGCCGAAACCCGACAGCTTCACGCCCCCGAACGGCGTATAGATGCCCCCCGCGTAATACTGGTTCACGGTCACCTGGCCGGCGTCGATGTCCCTGGCCAGGCTCAGCGCTTTCTGTATGTCCTTGGTGTAGACGCACGCGGCCAGGCCGTAATCGGTGCCATTGGCCACCGACAGCGCCTCTTCTACGCTGTCGACGATCTGCACGGCCAGGACCGGCCCGAAGATTTCCTCCTGCACGACCGGATCGTCGGGCCGCACGTCGTCGAGCACGGTGGGCTGGAAAAACCAGCCCATTCCGCTGTCGGGATCGACCGTGCGCCCGCCCCCGGCGGCGACCGCCACGCCGCGCTTCCTGGCCTCGTCGACGATGCGCTCGATCTTCTCCAGCTGCCGCAACGAATTGATGGCGCCGACCAAGGGGTCTTTCAGGCCATGTCCCAATGTCAGCGCATCGGCGCGGGCGACGAATTTTTCCAGGAACTCGTCGTGCACGCGCCGTTCGATCACCAGGCGCGAGCCGGCCGAACACACCTGCCCCGCATTGAAGTAGATCGCTTCCAGCATGTCCTGCACGGCATGGTCCAGGTCGCAGTCGGCCAGCACGATGGCGGGCGATTTCCCGCCCAGCTCCAGGGTCACGCTGGCGATGTGGCCCGCGGCGTTTCGCATGACGCGGCTGCCCGTGGCGACCGAGCCGGTGAAGGTGATGTGCCGCACGCTTTTGTGGGTGCAAAGCGGTTCGCCCGCATCGGGCCCCGTGCCGGTGACGACGTTGCACACGCCGTCCGGAATGCCCGCCCGGGTCAGGATGTCCATCAGCATCAGCGCCGTGACGGGCGTGGTTTCCGCCGGCTTGATCACCGCGGTGCAGCCCGCCGCCAGCGCCGGCGCCACGCCGCGCATCATGGCGAACATCGGGAAATTCCAGGGCACGATATGGGCCGTGACGCCAACCGGTTCGAGCAGGTTGTACGACACGAAATCGCGGCCCAGCGGAACGGTGTCGCCTTGCAGTTTGTCGGCCGTGCCGGCGTAATAGTCCAGGAAGCGGGCGACGGTGCGCGCATCGATCCGGGATTCCGCCAGCGGCTTGCCCGAATCCAGGGTTTCGGCCACGGCCAGGCGGGCCTCGTTCTGGCGCACCAGGGCCGCCGCGTTCCGCAGCAGGTCGGCCCGGCGCCCCGGCTCGACGTGGCGCCAGACTTCCCGGAAAGCCCGTTCCGAAGACGCGACCGCCGCGTCCACGTCGGCCCGGCCGCCGGCGACGAATTGCGCAAACGGCCTGCCCGTGCCCGGGTCGAAGGTATCCATTTTTCGGCCCGACTCGCCGTCGCGCCATTGGCCGTCGATATAGATTTGGCCGGGCAGCCCCGAGAGGGTGCCGGTGCTCAACGCTTCTTCGACGGGGTCTTCATATTTTCTCGGCATGGCCGGTCTCCAACATGGGCCTGTTCCGGCGGCGGCGTGACGCCGGGCCGGGATGCGCTAATCCAGCGCGCTGATCCGGTAGTCGGCCCGGTCCAGCCATTGCGGGTTGACCTGGACGCCCCAGCCCGGACCTTGCGGGATCCATGCCTTGCCGTCGCGCACTACAGGATAATCGGAATAGATGCCGTATTGCCAGGGATAGTAATCGGCCTCTTCGATGGAAAACTCGACATAGGGGCCGGCATTTTCCAGGGCGCCCATCAAGTGCAGGGTGAAGACGGTGACCAGCGACAGATTGGCGGAATGCGGCGTGCACGGCATTCCCGCGTCGCGCGCCATGCGGGCCACGCGCAGCGTGCGCTCGATGCCGCCCACGTAGCAGATGTCGGGCTGCACGACGTCGACCACCCGCGCCTCGATCATGTGCTTCCACAACGCCAGGTTGTTGTCCTGTTCGCCGCCGCAGACATCCAGGCCAAGCGTATCGGTCACCTGCTTGGTCCAGTCCAGCTTCCAGTAGGGGCAGGGTTCTTCGAAATGGCAGATGCCATGGTCTTCCAGCAGGCGCCCCACTTCAATCGCCGTTTCCGGCCGGTAGCAGCTGTTGCCGTCGACCAGCAGTTCGACGTCGTCGCCCAGGGCCTTGCGGATGGCCGGCACGATCTCTTGCGTGCGGCCCGGCCATTCGTCCTGGTCGCGGCCGCATTCCGCGCCCACGCGAAACTTGAATGCGTCGAAGCCATGCGCATCGCGCAGGCGCAAGAACCTCAGCGCTTCCGCCTGGGGGGTGATGTCGCGCTTCATGCTGGAGGCATACACGCGTATGGGCCGCGGCGTGCCGCCCAGCAATTCGCACACGCTTTTGCCCTGAAGCTTGCCGTGCAGGTCCCAGATGGCGGTATCGAGCCCGCCCAAAGCCCGGCACATATACGACCCGGGGAACTTGTATTCCTTTTCGTAGAGGCGGTCCAGGAAATCGCCCAGCCCGTTCAGGTCGGCGATGTCCTGGCCCAGGGCATGCACGGCCACCTGGCGATGCAGCACCGTGGCGGATATGTCGGCGTGGTAGGGCGAGACCTGGCCCCACCCCTGCGCCCCGTCGTCCGTGCTTATCCGCACCAGGCCGACATCGCGGGTGCTGAACGTTTCTATGCTCTTGATCTTCATGGTGGAACCAGCGCCTGTCTAGTGTTCGGCTTCCGGCACGGGTGATCGGTGGCGTGAAAGCGCGCGGCCCGGACGGTAGTACGACCATGGTAAGAACAAAACGGCTTTACGTTAATATCCATTATGGATAAATTAGAATACCAATCGGACCGGCCCCGTTGCCGGCCGCCTCCATGCGTCATGGACTGACCTCTAGGGTTGCACTATGGTGAAAATTGCCGGGGGGGCTTTGCTGGCGGCGATCGCGATCGATCGCGCCGCCCCCGCCACGATCAGCACCCAGATCTGCGCCGCCATACGGAAGATGATCTTTTCCGGCGCGCTCAGCGCGGGCGAACGCCTGCCCTCGAGCCGCACGCTGGCCCAGGAACTGGACGTGTCGCGCACCACCATCATCAGCGTATTCGACCACCTGACCGAGGAAGGTTTGATCGAATCGCACACGGGCGCCGGGTCTTTCGTCTGCGAGACGCTGGGCACCCACCTGCCCAGGCTGCCGTCGCCTTCGGCGGAAACGATGGCCAGGCGCCACAAGAACCTGAAGCTGTCGCGCTGCCTGGACCACGCCATCGACCGGTTCGCCCCGCGCATCCCCCACCAGCCCAAGGCGTTCACCACGGGCATACCGGCGTTCGACGCCTTTCCCCTGGCGCAATGGTCGCGCCTGGTGTCGCGGCACTACCGGGAAAAGCGCGACATCGTCATGGGCTACGGCGACCCCGAAGGGTACATGCCGCTGCGCAAGGCCATAGCCAGCCATCTTCGGGGGAACCGCGGGCTGGCGTGCGACGCCGAGCAAATCTTCATCGTCAGCGGCGCCCAGCAGGCATTCAACCTGATCTGCAGCGTGCTGCTCGATCCGGGCGACAAGGTCTGGTTCGAGAACCCCGGCGCCATCGGCGCGCGCAACAGCCTGTACGCCCACGGCATGGACCTGGTTCCGGTACCCATCGACGACCAGGGCATCGTCGTCCAGGAAGGCCTGCGGCGCGCCCCGGACTTTCGCCTGGCGTTCGTCACGCCATCGCACCAGCAGCCCATGGGCGTGACGCTCAGCCTGGCGCGCCGCATCGAACTGCTGCATGCGGCCGAGCAAAGCGACGCCTGGATCCTGGAGGACGACTACGACGGCGAATTCCGCTATCGCCGCACGCCGCTGCCCACGCTGCAAAGCCTGGACGCCACCGAGCGCGTCATCTACGTCGGCACCTTCAGCAAGTCGCTGTTCCCGGCCTTGCGACTGGGCTATTTCGTGGCGCCGGCCATGCTGGTCGACACCTTCCGGAAAATCTCGGGCGCGTTCCTGCAGGGCGCCCCGTCGAATCTGCAGGCCGTACTGGCCGACTTCATGCAGGAAGGCCATTTCGCCACGCACATACGCCGCATGTGCAAGATCTACGCCGAGCGCTACGACACCTTGATGGACGCGTCGCGGCGCCGGCTGGGCGGCCTGCTGGAAGTGATGCCCACGGAAACGGGTTTCCACACCATAGGCCGGCTGCCCCGGGGGTTCACGGAGCGGCGCGTCAGCGAGGCGGCGGCCCGGCACGGCCTGTCGGTCTCGCCCGTGGGCCGGTATTGCATCGAGCCCATCGCCATGAACGGGTTGGTGCTGGGCTTCAGCACCATACGTTCGCCGGAGATACGGGCGGGGGTCGAGACCCTGGCCCGGGTCCTGGAGGAATTGAAGGCCTAACGGTCGCGGGGCTTGCCGAACAGCTGGGCGGCCACCAGCAACCCTGTGGACACCAGGATCATCAGGGTGGAAATCGAGGTGATGGTCGGGTCGATCTGGTCGCGCAGCGAAATGAACATCTTGCGCGTGATGGTGGTGTGGTCGCCCCCCGAGATGAACAGGGCGACGACGACTTCGTCGAACGAGGTCAGGAACGCCAGCAAGGCGCCGGTGATGACCGAGAAGCGGATCTGCGGCAGCGTGACCAGCAGGAACGCCTTGAGCCGCGAAGCGCCCAGGCTGCGGGCCGCCATTTCCTGGTTCATGTCGCAGCTTTTCAGCCCCGAGCTGACGACGATCAGGACCAGGGGGATGGCCAGCACGGTATCGGCCAGCACCAGCCCCAGAATGGTGTGCAGCAGCGACAGCTTGACGTAGGCGTAGAACGCTCCGATGGCGATCAGGATGACCGGCACGATCATGGGCGTGATCAGCGCCAGGTAGACGAACCTGGCCACGCGCATGCGCGACACGAACAGCCCGTAGGCGGCCATCACGCTGATGGGCGTGGTCAGCAGCATGGTGAAGAAGGCCACTTTCAGCGAGGTGGCGGTCGCCTGCAGCCATTCGGTGGAACTGAAATAATGTTCGTACCACCGCCACGACCAGTGGCTGGGCGGGAACTGCAGGTACTGCGAACCCGAGAACGACATGGGAATGACGATCAGCGTGGGGGCGACCAGGAACACCATCACCAGCACCGACAGGGCATACAGCCACAAGCGGTGGCGGTGGGGAACCTGGGAGTCGGAGGCGGGGCTGTCGAGCCAGCGCATCATGGGTCGCGCCCTCCCAGGACCTGGTCCAGGCGGATGACGCGCGACGCCACATACAGGATGAGCAGCGTCAGCGCCAACAGCACCACGCCCAGCGCGCTGGCCGCGCCCCAATTGACGAAGAGTTCGATGTTCGTGGCGATGCTCATGGCCACCATGATGACCCTGCCGCCGCCCAGGATGGCGGGCGTGACGTAAAAACCCAGGCAAAGAATGAAGACGATCAGGCCGCCGGCGAACAGCCCCGGCAGCGACAGGGGGAAAAACACTTTCCAGAAGACCTGGGCCGGCCGGGCGCCCAGGTTCGCCGCCGCCTTCAGGTAGTCGCGGTCTATGGTCTTCATCGACCCATAGACCGGCAGGATCAGGAACGGCAGCATGATGTGGACCATGCCTATGAGCGTGCCCAGAAGATTGTGGACGATGGCGATCGGGTCGTGCCACAGGCCCAGGTCCATGCCCCAGGTGTTGATCAGCCCCCGGCGCTGCAACAGGACCAGCCAGGCGTAGGTGCGCACCAGCAGGGACGTCCACAGCGGCACCAGCACGGCGATCATGCACAGGTTGGCGGCGCGGCTGGGCAGCTGGGACAGGAAATACGCCAGCGGATAGCCAAGCAGCACGCACACGACCGTGGTGATGGCGCTGACCTCGAAGGTGATGCGGAAGATCTGCAGGTATGCCCGGCTGTCGATCATGCGCTGGTAGTTTTCCATGGAAAGCCCGCCCTTCTCGCCCACGAACGACAGCCAGAACAGCCAGCCCACGGGAATGATCATGATCACCAGGACCAGCAGCAGGGCCGGCGAGCACAGGCCGAACAGCGCCAGGCGCTCTCTGGCGGCGTCGCGCCTCAGGGCGCGCGCGTTGACGGGCTGCGGGCCGTCCGGATGCCCCCGCGCGCCGATCGCCGCTTCCGTCGCCAGGGCGCCCTCATTCATCGGGAATCAGCACGGTATCGTCCCGATGCAGGCCCAGCGTTATCGCCGCGCCCGTCTCGGGAATGCACGCCATGGCGTCGCGCTGGCTGGCGCCGCGCACGCAGACCTCGATGCCCGCGGCAAGCGCCACGTGCAGCAGGTAGCTGTCGCCCTGGTAGATGGCCCCCTTGACCGTTCCCGCAAACCGGTTCATGTCTTCGCACGGCTGGCCGGTGACGATGCGCAGCCGTTCCGGCCGCAGCATCAGAAGCGCGCCGCCATCGCCGACGGGCGCGTCGTCGACCTTGAGCGCGGCGCCCGCGCACAAGGGCCGGCCCTGGGAAAAAGTCACGGGCAGAAAAGCGGAGTCGCCGATGAAACCGGCCACGAACTTGTTGATTGGGCGTTCGTAAAGCTGCCTGGGCGCGTCGATCTGCGCGACCCGGCCCTTGCAGATGACCGCGATGCGGTCCGACATGGTCAGCGCCTCGCGCTGGTCGTGGGTGACGTACACCGTCGTGATGCCCAGTTTTTCATGCAGCCGGCGCAGTTCTATCTGCATGTGCTCGCGCAGCTTCTTGTCCAGGGCGGAAAGCGGCTCGTCCATGAGCAGGATGCGCGGCTCGAAGACGATGGCCCGCGCCAGGGCCACGCGCTGGCGCTGCCCGCCCGAGAGCTGGGTGATGCGCCGCGCGCCGAATCCGCCCAGTTGCACCATGTCCAGCGCATTTTCCACGCGCCGGCCTATTTCGCTTCGGGGAACCTTGCGCAATTTCAGCGAAAACGCGACATTATCGGCGACGCTCATGTGCGGGAACAGGGCGTAGCTTTGGAACACCATGCCCAGGTCGCGCTTGTGCGCGGGGGTGCGTATGGATTCGACGTCGCCGAACTTCAGGCTGCCGCTATCGGGCCGGGTGAAGCCCGCGATCGTCATCAGCAGCGTCGTCTTGCCCGACCCCGAAGGGCCGAGCAGAGTCAGGAATTCGCCGCTGCGCACGTGCAGATCGACGCGATCCAGGGCGAACGCGTCCCCGTAGCGCTTGGTCAGGCCCTGGATCGTGATGGGCAGCGAGGCCTGTTTGCTCATGGGTCCGGTCACTCCAGCAGCATGTCCTGGTACATGGCCGAGGCTTTTTTCTCGAACTTGGCGTACCAGTTAAGATCCAGGGGCAGCTGCATGGCCGCGTTGGCCGGGTACGACGGCAGGGTCTCGGCGACCTTCTTGCTGATCTTGCCTATTTTGTATGCCTGGCGGTTGGTCGGCCCGTACGTGATGTACTTGGGCAGGTTGGCCTGGTACTTCGCCTTGCTGATCTCGGCCAGGAACTTCATGGCCTCGGCCTTGTGCGGCGCCCCCTTGGGTATGGCGAAGCAATCGTAGTCCAGCAGCCCCTGGTTGAACGTGTACATGACTTTGGCGCCGTCCGCGGCCGCATTGTCGAAACGGCCGTTCCAGCCGGTGGTCATGTCGACTTCACCGTCTTTCATCAATTGCGCCTGCTGCGCGCCCGACTTCCACCAGACCGCGATATACGGCTTGAGCTGGCGGATCTTGTCGAGCGCGCGCTTGATGCCTCCGTCGCTGGACAAGACCTTGTAGACCTGGTCCGGCGGCACGCCGTCGGCCATCAGGGCCGGCTCCAGCGCCCCCGCCATCCCGCCGCGATAGGCGCGCTTCCCGGGGAATTTCTTCACGTTCCAGAAATCGGCCCAGGTATGCGGGCCGTTCTTGCCGTACGTCTTGGTGTTCCAGGCGATGACGTTGGAGAAGACGTCGCCGCCCACGCAGTATTTGCCATACACGGTCGGATAGAAATGCGATACGTCGATCTGCTTGTAGTCCAGGGGTTCCAGCAGGCCTTCGGCGCCGGCCCGGGCCGCGCTGCCCGAACCGCTGGCCACGATGTCCAGGGTGACCGCGCCCGTCTTGACCTGCAGGCGCACGTCCGACATGCCGCTGTAGGTCACCTGCTTGATCTGGATGCCCAGGGCCTTCGCGGCGGGTTCGAACAAGGCCTGGCTTTGCGCTTTCTGATACGAGCCGCCCCAGGATGCAATGGTCAGATCGCTGGCCGCGGCGCTCGCGCAGAACGATGACGCCGTCCCGGTCAGCGCCGCGACGGCCAGGGCCGTTTTGACTTTCGTATTACCAGACATGATTTGCTCCTATCGTTGTACTTCTTGGTCTTGTTGATGTCTCGAGCTCGAAATCGTGGTGCCGCGGTAGCGATCGGGGGGATGTAATGGAGTCTTCTATGCCTCTGCCGCGGTGGATGGAGTGAAAAAGTCGTGGCGGGCCACGCCTGCCCGGTTTTCGAACTTGCAGTCATTAGACAGCGGGAATGGATTGTGAAAAAGGTCCATTATGAAACTGCCAAACATACCAATATGTCCGGGCCGCCACTCCGGTTCCCATGCGCCGCGGCCGATGATAGTGGATGATACGATCAACCCCGCCGTTGCCCAAGAAAATCTTCCGCGGCTCCGCCGCCCGCGAAACCGCCCGGGCTTCGCCACAAGTAATAACTTACGTTACTATTAGGGGCATGAAGCCCGAAAGCGACAGGCCCTCTTCCTTCGATTCGTTCGAATACGCCATGCAGCGCATGGCGCGGCGCCTGTCGTCGCGTCGCGCCATGCGCGAATCGATCATTGCCCGCCTGCTGCAGCACGTATCCCAGAAGCTGGGCGACTACATGGACGCCCCGTTCAAGGAACACGGCCTGAACACGACGCTCTGGACCTCGATGGTGGTCATCTACGCCAGCCCGGGGCATCGCCTGAAACCATCGGAACTGAGCATCTTCATGAACTCATCGCGCACCAACAGCACGCGGGTCGCCCGGGAACTGCAGCGGCAGGGCCTGGTCGAGCGCATCGCCGACGAACACGACGGCCGCCAATGGTTTCTGGAACTGACGGGGAAAGGCGCCGCGTTCGTGGAAGGTACGATGCCCTCGCGGCGCGCGCACGTCAAGCAGGCGCTGGACGGCTTCGACGCCGCCGAACTGGATGAACTGGAGCGGCTGCTGCGCAAGCTGCTGCACACCCTGGATTAATTTTTTTTGCCCAGGTAGTAACGCGCGTTACTACCAAGAACCCATGCAGATCGCACCATGATCGAGATCACCGAACGCCGCCCCGAGTTCCACCGCATGATGATCACCCTGTCCATCATGCTGGCGACCATCATGCAGACGCTCGACAGCACGATCGCCAACGTCGCCCTGCCGCACATGGCGGGCAGCCTGTCGGCCTCGCAAGACCAGATCATATGGGTCCTGACCTCGTACATCGTCGCCGCGGCCATCGCCACGCCCGTGACCGGCTGGCTTTCCGGCCGGTATGGGCGCAAGACGATCTTCCTGGTGTCGATCGCGGGGTTCACCGCAAGCTCGCTATTGTGCGGGATATCGGGAAACCTGATCGAAATCGTCTGCGCCCGCCTGCTGCAGGGCATGTTCGGCGCCGCCCTGGTGCCGCTGTCGCAGTCCGTGATGCTGGACATCAATCCGCCGGAGCGCCACGCCCGCGCCATGGCGGTATGGGGCATGGGCGTCATGCTGGGCCCGGTCCTGGGCCCCACGCTGGGCGGATGGCTGACGGACAACATGAGCTGGCGCTGGGTTTTCCTGATCAACCTGCCGGTGGGCATATTGTCGTTCCTGGGCGTGTTCTACTTCATACACGAGGCGGGCGATCGCAAGTCGGCGCGCTTCGACTGGTTCGGGTTCTCGATGCTGGCCATAGCCATAGGCCTGCTGCAATTGATCCTGGACCGGGGCCAGCAGCACGACTGGTTCGGTTCCATCGAGATCCGCGTCGAGGCCGTGGCCGCCGTCATCGCCTTCACGTTCTTCCTGCTGCACACCGCGTCGACCCCGGGAGAATCCTTCTTCAACGTCCGGCTGCTGCGCGACCAGAATTTCGTCACCGGCCTGGCGTTCTATTTTCTTCTGGGGCTGCTGCTGTACGCCACGCGGGCGCTGCTGCCGCCCATGCTGCAGGATCTGATGGGCTATCCCGTCATGACCACCGGGCTGGTGACCGCCCCCAGCGGCCTGGGCACGATGTGCACCATGATGCTGGCCGGACGGCTGGTGGGCCGGATAGACAGCCGCCTGATCCTGGCCACCGGCTTTGGCCTGACGGCCGTTTCCCTGTGGATGATGTCGGGCTACACGCCGCAGCTCACGGAATGGAACATCGTCTGGCCCGGCTTCATCCAGGGCATGGGCATCGGATTCACCTCGGTGCCGCTGACCACCATGACGTTCTCGACGCTGAACCCGGCGCTGCGCCCCGAGGGCACGGCCATCTACAGCCTGTCCCGCAACGTGGGCAGCAGCATCGGCATCTCGGTCATGCAGACGCTGCTGGTGCGCAACACGGCGCGCATGCACAGCACACTGGCGGCCTACATTACCGCGGGCACCTTGCTGCTGGATCACGATGGGGTGTCGCGCGTATTCAACCTGGGCACAACGGCCGGGATGGCGGGACTGAACACGGTCCTGGACAGGCAGGCCCAGTTCATCGGCTATGTGGACGACTTCCGGCTGATGTTCTGGATGACCCTGCTGTCCATGCCATGCCTGCTGTTGATGCGCACCCGCAAAGCGCCCCGTGGCGAAGCCAGCGACGCCGAACTGATGGCCGTGGCGGCGGAATAGGCGCCTGGCCGCGGGCCATGCACGCTATTCGTAATACGGTCCTTCGTAGTCGCCGATGACCGCGTGATGCGTAATGGTCGCCCCCGGCCGGACCCAGTGCAACAGGTATCCGGGCGGTTCGAAGTTGTCCGCCAGGCGCCCCGGGTCGGCTAGGTCCAGTTCGACCTGATGCGCCGTGCCCGGACAGGAACATGCCAGCGTCTGGCCTATCCGGCAGAAGATCGTGCGGTGCAGATGGCCGCACAGCACGCGTTCGACATTGGCATGGGCTCCGACGATGCGGACGAATTCATCCCGGCCTTCCAGCAGGCCGATCGCGTCCATCTGCCGGATGCCGGTGTCGACGGGCAGGTGATGCATCATCACCACAGTGGTCCGATCGGGCTGTTCGGCCAGGCGGGCCGCCAGCCATTGCAGACGTTCCGGACACAAGACGCCGTGATGGCCGCCGCGCGTGGTGGTGTCCAGCGCGACGATGCGCACCGGCCATGATTCGTCCACGTACTGGATGAAGGGATGGCCCGCTTGCAGATAGGCGTCTTGTGCAAAGACGGCGCGCAAATGGTCGGGATGGTCGTGGTTCCCGGGAATGAGCAGATACGGAATGTCGAGCTCTCCGATCACCGACTGCAGCATCCGGTATTCCTGAAGGCCACCGCGCTCGGTCAGGTCGCCCGTCATCAGCACCAGATCGGGCCTGGGATTGAGCCGGTTCAGCGTCGCTATGCAGCGCCGCAAATGCGTGCTGGCCAGGACGCCGTCCAGGCCGGGCCGTTCCTGCACGTGCAAATCGGATATCTGGGCAATCAACATGTCGGCTCCTCGCTGGAAGAAGATTTTATTCCAGCCGAGGCCCGAAGCGCGACCGGGCGCCGGTGCGGTTAGAATTCAAGGAAGTTCGACGGGAGAACAGCAATGCGGTGGCTTATTGTCGGTGCGGGAGCACTGGGTGGTTATTTCGGCGGAAGGCTGGCACAGGCCGGCCATGACGTCACGTTCCTGCTGCGGGCGCGCCGCATGGCGCAGATCAAGGCCGGCGGCCTGGTCATCCATAGCCCGTGCGGCGACACGCGAATCGACGCACCCGCCTGCGTGCAGGCGCAAGACCTGAAAGAGCCGTTCGACGTGGTGGTGGTGGGCTGCAAGGCCTACGACCTGGACCAGGCCATGGAATCGTTCGCCCCGGCCGTGGGGCCGGATACGGCCATACTGCCCCTGCTCAACGGCATGCGGCACCTGGACCAGCTGTCGGCGCGTTTCGGCAGCCGGCATGTGCTGGGCGGACTATGCATGATTTCGGCGGCGCTGGATGCCGACGGCGCCATATGCCATTTCAACAAGCTGCACACGCTGGCCTTCGGCGAACTGGACGGCGCCGCGTCGCCGCGCGTCAAGGCCATCGCCGACGTGCTGGCCAGCGCCCGGTTCGATTCCCATGCCAGCGACGACATTCTGCAAGAGATGTGGGAAAAATGGGTGATGATCGCCTCGGCCGCGGGCATCACCTGCCTGATGCGCGCGGCCATAGGCGACATCGTGTCGGCGGGCGCCGCCGACCTGGCCACGGCCATCATGCGGGACAGCGCCGCCATCGCCGAGGCCAACGGTCACGCCATGCGCTCCGCGGCCCGGGAAAGAATCCTGGCCACGCTGACGACGCCCGGATCGACGCTGACCGCATCGATGCTCAAGGACATCGAACGCGGCGCGGCCATCGAAGGCGAACAGATCATAGGCGACCTGATCGCCCGCGCCCGGACGGACATGCCCGCCACGGCGCCGCTGCGCATCGTCCACGCCCACCTGAAAGCCTACGAAACGCGGCGCGCGCGCGAATCCTGATCCCTGCGCCACACCGCCGCACCCATCGCCAACATGACGTCACAACCCCGACAGACCCGCCTGAACGCTTTTTCCGCCGGCGCGCGCGACACCATACCGATGCTGGTGGGCGCGGCGCCCTTCGGCGTCATTTTCGGCTCGCTGGTCACGGCCAACCTGCTGGCCGCCTGGCAGGGCCAGTTCATGTCCCTGGCGGTGTTCGCCGGTTCCAGCCAGTTCATCGCCCTTAGCCTGCTGGCCTCGCACGCCGGGCTGATCGTCATCTGGTTCGCCACCTTCATCGTGAACCTGCGCCACATGCTGTACGGCGCGACGCTGGTGCCGCACATCAGCCACCTGCCCACGCGCTGGCGCCTGCTGCTGGGTTTCGTGCTGACCGACGAGACCTTCGCCGTCATGGACGCCTACTTCCGGCGTCATCCCCAGGCCCCGATGCGCCACTGGTATTTCCTAGGCTCGGGCCTGACCATGTACGCCAACTGGCAGGCCTGGACCCTGGTGGGACTGCTTTTCGGCGTACTGTTCCCGCAATTGCAGTCGCTGGGGCTGGATTTCGCCATGGTCGTCACGTTCATCGCCATCGTGATTCCTCAATTGAAGCGCCCGCCCTTCCTGGGCGCCGCGCTGGTCGCGGGCTTCTTCAGCTACGAATTCAAGGGCTTCCCCTACCAGCTGGGCCTGTTGTGTTCGGTCGCCATAGGCATCGCCACGGGGCTGGCGCTGCTGCACGCCGGCGCGCGTATGCGTCACAAGCGCGCCTTGCGCAACGTCGAAAACAGCGGCGAGGCCCGCCCATGATCATGACCTGGATGATCGTAGGCATGTCGGTGATCACCGTCTTCGTCAAGGCGGCGATTTTCGTGCTGGGCGACCGCATCGTGCTGCCGCCGCTGCTGAAGCAGGGCCTGGCTTTCGTGCCGGTGACGGTGCTGACGGCCATCGTGGTTCCCATGATTCTGGCGCCCCACGGCCAGGGGCTGGAACTGACCTGGCACAACCCCCAGTTGATCGGCGCCATCACCGCCATCGCGATCAGCGCCTTCACCGGCAGGCAACTGCTGACCATCGTCGTCGGGCTGGTGGTGTTTTTCGCCTGGCAGTTCGCGCTGGGATAGCGCGGCCGCCGCCCTCTTCGTCTTTTCAGGAAACGCCATGACTACCCAAGCAGAAAAAGCCCGCCTGTTCCAGTCCCTGCACCATCAGGACCACGCCTTCATCATTCCGAATCCCTGGGACGTCGGCACGGCGCGCCTGCTGGCGAACCTGGGCTTCAGCGCCCTGGCCAGCTCCAGCGCGGGCTATGCGTTTTCGATGGGGGTGCCCGACTGCGCGGTGGGACGCGAAAACATGCTGGAGCATTTAAGGGCGCTGTCGGCGGCCACCGATCTTCCGGTCAGCGCCGATCTTGAAAACGGCTTTGGGCACGACCCGGATTACGTGGCCGAGACGATACGGCTGGCGGCCCAGACCGGCATCGTGGGCGGCTCGATCGAAGACGCCACCAACGACCCCGGTTCACCCATCTACGACTTCGGCCTGGCGGTCGAGCGGGTGCGCGCCGCGGTCGAGGCGGTCAAGTCGCTGCCGTTTCCGTTCATGTTCACGGCCCGCGCCGAGAACTATCTGCACGGCCGGCCCGACCTGGACGACACGATACGCCGTCTGCAGGCTTTCCAGGACGCGGGCGCCGACGTGCTGTACGCGCCGGGCCTGACAAAGAAAGAAGACATCGCGGCCGTGGTCGGTTCGGTCGACCGTCCGGTCAATGTGCTGACGGGCCTGGCGGGCATCACGCTAAGCGCGGATGAATTGTCCCGCCTGGGGGTCAAGCGCATCAGTACGGGCAGCGCGCTCAGCCGCGCGGCCCTGGGCGCCTTCCTGCGGGCCTGCGCGGAAATGCAGCAGCACGGTACGTTCAGTTATACCGGGCAGGCGGCGGGATACCAGGACATTACGACTATGTTGGCGGCGCAGGGGCAAAAGACGTAGAGGTTTGCGCCATCCGGGGGCTTTCTTACAACGTCATCTGTGTTCTTTAGACGGTGCGGCGGAGAGCCAGGGCCCGGCCTCGCATCGCTGCGGCCCCGGCGTTGCCGGGGCTACCCGGGCGTTCGATCTGGCTCGGGGCGGTGGCCGAACTCGCGGCAACGGACAGCCACTGGCTGTCCGTAAGCGCGCCGCTCAGACAGCGGCCCCCTTGCACCCCCGAGCCAGACCGCCCGCCCGGCTTGCTCAAAGCTCGGCCAGGCCCTGGCTCTCCGCCGCACCTTGTGAATCATGTCATTGGAATCGCGCAGATCATGTCATTGGAACCGTGACGCGACCACACACGATCATGCGCGCACCTTGCCCAGGGCCACCAGACGTCCGCACTGAGTCACCGTCAGGACGGCGCGGGCCGAAACGAGTCGGGACGCGAAGTCCGAGCACGCCGTGGCGACGACGGGTGGCGGGGAGGCAAGCCCGCAACTGTTCGAGCAGGTAGCTTGTGGACGCATGCGTCCACCCTGCGAGTTTTGCGGGCGCCCCGCCGCGCGTTGGCGACGCGGGCAGCCCCGGCATCGCCGGGGCCGTGCGAGCTGAGCGCCCCGGCTCGTTTCGGCCCGCGCCGTCCCAAAAGAACGACCCCGCCCCCAAAAGAACGCCATCCCCGCCAACAAGAACACCCCTGCCGCGAAAAAAACAACGCCCAATCACACCCTACACAAAATTATCCAGCACAGCCCCCGTACTGGCATTCGAACAATTGAACGCGAACTTGGCCTGCACCCCCCGCGTATAGCGCGGCTTGGGCGCCGTCCACTTGGCGCGGCGCGCCGCCAGTTCATCATCGGACACATTCAACTGCAGCAAATGCTTATGCGCATCGATAGTGATCGAATCGCCTTCCTGTATCAGCGCAATGCCGCCGCCCACCGCCGCCTCGGGCGAAACGTGGCCCACCACCATGCCCCAGGTCCCGCCGGAAAAACGCCCATCGGTGATCAGGCCCACCGAATCGCCCAGCCCCGCCCCCACCAGCGCGCTCGTCGGGGCCAGCATTTCCGGCATGCCCGGGCCGCCCTTGGGCCCCAGGTAGCGCAACACCATGACGTCGCCCGCCTTGATCTTGCCGTCCAGAATCGCCTTCAGGGCCGATTGCTCGTCCTCGAACACCCGGGCCGGGCCCGTCATCGCCGGATTCTTCAGGCCCGTGATCTTGGCCACGGCGCCCTCGGTGGCCAGATTGCCTTTCAGAATGGCCAGATGGCCCTCGTTATATAACGGCTGATCCAGGCTGTGAATGACATCCTGCCCGGCGGGCGGCGCGTCCGGCACGTCGCTCAGGGTTTCCGCCAAAGTCTTGCCCATCACCGTCATGCAATCGCCATTGAGCAGGCCCGCATTGAGCAGCAGCTTCATCACCTGCGGAATCCCGCCCGCCTTGTGGAAGTCGACCACCAGATACTTGCCGCTGGGCTTCAGGTCGCAAATCACCGGCACCTTGCGGCGCACCCGCTCGAAATCGTCTATGGTCCATTCCACGTCCGCCGCATGGGCGATGGCCAGCAAATGCAGCACCGCATTGGTCGAGCCGCCCGTGGCCATGACCACGCTGACCGCGTTTTCTATGGATGCCCGCGTCACGATGTCGCGCGCCTTCAGGTCAAGCTCGATCGCGCGCAGCAGCACCCGCGCCGACTCGGCCGCCGAGGCCAGCTTTTCCTCGTGCACATTGGCCATGGTCGACGAATACGGCAGGCTCATTCCCAGCGCCTCGAACGCCGAGCTCATGGTGTTGGCCGTGTACATGCCGCCACAGGACCCGCTGCAGGGAATCGCGTGCAGCTCGATCTGCCTGAGTTCCTCATCGGACATGCGGCCGGCCGCGTTCTCGCCCACGGCCTCGAACACGCTGACGATATTCAGGTCCCGGTCCTTGTAGCGCCCGGGAAGAATCGTGCCGCCGTAAACGTAGACGGCCGGAACATTGGCGCGCAGCATGCCCATCATGCCGCCCGGCATATTCTTGTCGCAGCCGCCTATCACCAGCACGCCGTCCATCCACTGGCCCTGCACGCAGGTCTCGACGCAATCGGCGATCACCTCGCGCGAGATCAGCGAATACTTCATGCCTTCGGTGCCCATGGCCATGCCGTCGGAAACCGTGGGGGTGCCGAACATCTGCGCGTTGCCGCCCGCCTCTTTGATGGCCTGGGCGGCGGCATCGGCCAGCGGCTGCAGGCCGCTGTTGCATGGGGTGATGGTGCTTTGGCCGTTGGCGATGCCGACCATGGGCTTGGAAAAATCGTCTTCCTTGTAGCCCAGGGCGTAATACATGGAACGATTGGGCGCGCGCGACACGCCCTGGGTAATGTTCGCGGAACGCAGGCGTTTCGACGTGCTCATGGTGTCTCCTGTGCATACAGGGCGGCGACGCCGCGCCACCGCCTCTGCCTTTATCGATCGGCCGGAATGGGATTATTGTCTGGCCGGAAAACTCGATAAAGTGTACAGCGGAAACCCCGGGGCGGCGCGGTTCGCGCATAACCCGGAAGGGGAATTCCGCGCCGGCGCGGGCACGCGCCGGCGAACGGAAGGACGCTAGGCTTCGGAGCGCGTCGGGCTGTCGGCCCGGGCCGCCCGGGCCAGTTGCGACACGTCGCGCACGGCGCCGCGATCGGCCGAGGTGGCCAGCGCCGCATACGCTTTCAGGGCTTGCGACACATAGCGGTCGCGATCGACCGGCTGCCAGGCCTTGTCGCCGCGCGATTCCATCTCTTCGCGGCGCGCGGACAGTTCATCTTCCGATATGGCCAGGTGAATAGTGCGGCCGGGAATGTCGATTTCGATCGTGTCGCCGTCGCGCACCAGTCCAATATTGCCGCCCTCCGCGGCTTCGGGCGACGCGTGGCCTATGACCAGCCCGCTGGAGCCGCCCGAAAAGCGGCCGTCGGTAAGCAGCGCCGTCGACTTGCCCAGTCCCATGGATTTCATGTAGGACGTGGGGTACAGCATTTCCTGCATGCCGGGGCCGCCCTTGGGGCCTTCGTAGCGGATGACGACCACGTCGCCCGCCTGGACCTGGCCGCCCAGGATGCCGCCGACCGAGGCCTCCTGGCTTTCATAGACGCGCGCGCGCCCGGTGAATTTCAGTAGGCTTTCGTCCACGCCCGCCGTCTTGACGATGCAGCCGTTGGGCGCCAGATTGCCGTACAGCACGGCCAGGCCGCCGTCCCGCGAATACGCGTGGGCGCGGTCGCGGATGCAGCCCTGTTCGCGGTCCAGGTCCAGGTCGGCGTAGTAGCGGTCCTGGCTGAACGCTTCCTTGGTGCGCACCCCGCCCGGCGCCGCCCTGTAGAAATCCCGCACGTCCTGCGCGGCATGGCCGCTGTTGACGTCCCAGGCGGCGATGGCCTGGCGCAGCGTGCCGCTGTGGACATTGCCGACATCCAGGTTCAGCAGGCCGCCGCGGGCAAGCTCGCCCAGAATACCCATGATGCCGCCGGCGCGGTGCACGTCTTCCATGTGGAATTTATTGGTGGCCGGCGCCACCTTGCACAGGCACGGCACGGCGCGCGAAATGCGGTCGATGTCGGACATGGTGAATTCCACGCCGGCTTCCTGCGCCGCGGCCAATAAATGCAGCACCGTGTTGGTCGAACCGCCCATGGACACATCGAGCATCATGGCGTTTTCAAATGCCTGGTACGTGGCGATGCTGCGCGGCAGCACCGATGCGTCGTTGTGTTCGTAGTAGCGCTGGCACAAAGCCACGACCAGCTTGCCGGCGTTCTCGAACAGGCTTTGGCGCCGGGCGTGGGTGGCCAGCAGCGAGCCGTTGCCGGGCAGTGCCAGGCCCAGGGCCTCGGTCAGGCAGTTCATGGAATTGGCCGTGAACATGCCCGAGCACGACCCGCAGGTGGGACAGGCGCTGCGCTCGACCTGGGCCGCCTGTTCGTCGGTGATGTTGGGGTCGGCGGCCTGGATCATGGCGTCGACCAGATCCAGCTTCGCCAGCACCTTGTCGGTGCCCGCTTCGATGACCTTGCCGGCCTCCATGGGGCCGCCCGAGACGAACACGACGGGGATGTTCAGGCGCATGGCGGCCATCAGCATCCCCGGGGTGATCTTGTCGCAGTTGGAAATGCACACCATGGCGTCGGCGCAATGGGCATTGACCATGTATTCCACCGAATCGGCGATCAGTTCGCGCGAAGGCAGCGAATACAGCATGCCGCCGTGTCCCATGGCGATACCGTCGTCCACGGCGATCGTGTTGAATTCCTTGGCGACGCCGCCCGCCGCCTCGATCTGGCGCGCCACCAGCTGGCCCAGGTCCTTCAGGTGGACGTGGCCAGGAACGAACTGGGTGAACGAATTGACCACGGCGATGATGGGTTTGTCGAAATCGCCGTCCTGCATGCCGGTGGCGCGCCAAAGTGCGCGCGCGCCGGCCATGTTGCGGCCATGGGTGGAAGTGCGGGAGCGGTATTGCGGCATCGAAGTTCTCTGAAAAATATAAAGATATAACCACGTGGAAGGAAAACTCAATGCACAATGATAATCGCCTTGGGCCGATCGCGCAGGGTGCGCGTCGTTTCCCGACACGCCGCCAGCGCGAACCCGCAAGCCCGCGCGGCATGGCCGCATTATCATAATGGGGCCACGGCGGTTTCAAGCCGGCGCGCCTGTCGTCCCGCCCCAACCCTTCGATCAAGGAAACCCCGTGAATCAGCCCGCTTCGCCGTCAACGGACCCCGGCTCGCCGCTGCGCGAGGACATCCGCCTGCTGGGAAAGACCCTGGGCGAGGTCATACGGCAAAACGAAGGCCGCGCCATCTACGACGTCATCGAAAAGCTGCGCCGCGCCGCGGTCAAGTTCCGACGCGAAGGCGACAGCCGCGACGGCGAACTGCTGCAAAGGCAGATCCGCAGGCTGGCCGGCCCGCAGGCGACCTCGGTCACCCGCGCTTTCACCTACTTCCTGCATCTGTCCAATATCGCCGAAGACCACGACCAGAACCGCCGCCAGCGCAGCCAGGAATTGTCGGGCGCCGATGAACCGCCGGGCTCGCTGCGACACGCCCTGGACTTCCTGAAAGAACGCGGAGTCGGGCGCCGCAAGATACTGCGCTATTTGAACGATGCGTGCATCGTGCCCGTGCTCACGGCGCACCCCACCGAGGTCCAGCGCAAAAGCACATTAAGCCTGCACCGCGACATATCCCTGGCCCTGGCGGGACTGGGCGCCGCCCTGGCGCCGCACGAGCGGCAATACTTGCGCCAGCGCCTGCAAGGGCTGGTCATGACGCTTTGGCAGACGCGCCTGCTGCGGCGCCAGCGCCTGACGGTTCTGGACGAAATCGAGAACGCGCTGTCTTATTACGACAGCACATTCTTGCCCGCCATTCCGCGCCTGTACCAGGATCTGGCCCACAGGCTTCAGGGGCCGGGCCGCCCGGCGTCGGACACGCCGTCGACCGAACTGCCGCCCTTCCTGCGCATGGGCAGCTGGATAGGGGGCGACCGTGACGGCAACCCCGGCGTGGACGCGGCCACGCTGGAACAGGCCCTGCTGCGCCAGTCGACCCGGGTGCTGCGATACTACCTGCACGAAATCAAGGAACTGGGCACGGAACTGTCCATTTCGCAGACGCTGGGCGCAATCAGCCCCCGGTTGTCCGCCCTGTCGCAGGCCAGCCAGGATGCTTCGCCGCACCGCCAGGACGAACCCTATCGCCGCGCGTTCATCCACTTCTATGCGCGCATGGCGGCCACGGCCCGGACGCTGACCGGCGCCAACCTGGCGCAGCATCCCACGTACGACGCGCCGCCCTACCCGGACGCCGACGCGTTCCTGGGCGATCTGCGCGTGGTGGCCGATTCGCTGTCGGGCCGGGGCAACGGCCCCATCGTTGAACTGCGCCTGGGCCATCTGGTCCAGGCCGTCGGCGTTTTCGGGTTCCATCTGGCCACCATCGATCTGCGCCAAAGCTCCGATGTGCACGAACGCGTCCTGGCCGAACTGTTCAAGGCCGCCGACGCGCGCGGTCCGGACGGCCGGCGCATCGACTACGCCGCTCTGAACGAAGACGAGCGCGTGGCCCTGCTGCGCCGCGAGCTGCGGGAAATCCGCCCCCTGGTGTCGCCGTGGGTGGCCTACAGCGCCGAAACCGACAAGGAGCTGGGCGTCCTGCGGGCCGCCGCGGCCGGACGCCGGCGCTACGGCAACCGGGCCGTCGTCCAGACCATCGTGTCGCACACCGAAACCCTGAGCGACCTGCTGGAAGTGCTGGTGCTGCAGCAGGAGACCGGCCTGATCGAGCCCGCCGCCGCCCCGGGGCCGGACCAGGGACTGATGGTCGTGCCCCTGTTCGAAACCATCCCCGATCTGCAGCGCGGCCCCGAAATCATGGCCGCGTGGCTGGACCTGCCTGAAGTCGCCGCGCGCGTGCGCCACGCCCATGGCGGCATACAGGAAGTCATGCTGGGCTATTCCGACAGCAACAAGGACGGCGGCTACCTGACCTCGAACTGGTCGCTGTACCAGGCCGAAAGACAACTGGTGGACGTGTTCAGGAAACGCAAGGTGCGGCTGCGGCTGTTCCACGGCCGCGGCGGCTCGGTGGGGCGCGGCGGCGGTTCCAGCTTCGACGCGATCCTGGCGCAGCCGCCGGGCACGGTCAACGGTCAGATCCGCCTGACCGAGCAGGGCGAGGTGATCCAAAGCAAGTACAAGGACGCCGAAGTGGGCCGCTGGCACCTGGAGCTTTTCGTGGCGGCCACGCTGGAAGCCAGCCTGGCGCCCAACCGGGGCGCATCGCAGTCCGAGGACGAGAACATGGCGCGCTACGGGGCCATCCTGGGCTTCATGTCCGGCGTCGCGCAACAGGCCTACCGCCAGCTCGTCTATCAGACGCCGGGATTCACCGAATACTTCTTCGCGTCCACGCCGGTGCGCGAGATCGCGGGGTTGAACATCGGGTCGCGCCCGGCCTCGCGCAAGCCCAATCAGCGCATCGAAGACCTGCGCGCCATTCCATGGGGATTCTCGTGGGCGCAGTGCCGGCTGATGCTGACCGGCTGGTACGGTGTGGGCACGGCGCTGCAAGCCTATCTGGAAAACGGCTGCGCCGGCGCGCCCGCCGCGAAACCGGCCCGGCTGGCGCAGTTGCGGGCCATGGCGCGCGACTGGCCGTTCTTCCAGACCTTGCTGTCGAACATGGAAATGGTCCTGGCCAAGACCGACCTGGCCATTGCGCGGCGCTATGCCGCACTGGTGCCCGGCAAGGCATTGCGCACCCGCATCTTCGGAAAACTGGAAGCCGAACACGCCCTGACGCTGGCCATGTTCCGGCAGGTCGCGCAGCGCGGGCTGCTGGACGACAACCTGCAATTGCGCGCGGCGCTGGGCGAGCGTTTCGCCTATATCGATCCGCTGAACCACCTGCAGGTGGAATTGCTGAAACGCCACCGCGCCGCGCGCGATGCGCCCGATCGCGGCGGCAGCGAAGAAAGCCGCAGCCAGCGCGCCATACACATGACCATCAACGGCATCGCCGCGGGGCTGCGCAATTCGGGATAAGGCGCGGGCGGCCCCGCGGCGCCGGGATCAGAACGCGTCGACCTTCCATTCGTAGTCCACGGCCACTTCGCCCAAGGCGCGCAGGCGCTGGTCGGGCGCCATGTCCAGCGCACCCAGCAGGCGGCTGTTGAACCCTTCGAGCGTGGCCTTGACCCGGTCGGCGAAATCGGGATCCACGGCCTGGTCTTCGTACTTGATCACATAGGTTTGCGCGGCGATGCCCACCACGAAATACAGGCCGGCGTTCTCCGGATCCTGTTTCATGAGCTCGAAGGCTTCTTTGTAGAACGTCTTGAAAGAATCGCTGCCCGATTCGGCACGTTCAAAACGTTGTGTGATTTCCTTAAACGTCATTTCGCAAACACTCCACGTCAGGACGGCGGCAACCGGCGGGATCGCCGTCGGGCGCCGCCATCGGAACCGCCAGTTTAGAACTTTTCCAGCAGTTTTTTCAGGTGCCGCGCGCCCGCGCGTCCTTTGTAGGCACCCTTCCACAACCGCGCGATCAGGCTTTCGTACATGCGCACCGCCTCGGGCGCGGCCGAGACGGTGGCGATGCCATTGCCCACATTGGGCAATTCGCCCAGGCGAAACGGGCTGACCGCAACGATTTTCTGGTGCGGGCCGGAAAAGAATTCGAACGTCGACGCCGGCATGGCGTCGTCGACCAGGCCTATCTGCACGTTCAGCGGCTCGCTGGCCATCAGCTCGGCGATTCGGCCTACCTCGCGCCGGGCGGCCTGCAGCCGGTGCGTACGGACCGCACCGGGCAGTTTCATGCGTCCGACCAGGCCTATCTGCAGGAAGCGTTCCAGCCCGCGCATGCCGATCAGGCTGACCACGTGCGGGCTGCGCGCCTGGAACGAGGCCTTGCGCCGGGCGATGATGTCCATCAACTCATCCACCTGGCTTTGCTTGAGCGCGCCGCCAACCTGGTGCGGCGTGGCCTCCAGCAGCATGTCGCGCAGATGCTGCTGGTAGTCGTCGGAGGTCAACAGTAGCGAAATGGGTTCGAAGTGCACGAAGATGCGATCCGAGACGTGTTCCAGCTGGCGCATGCGCTCGAACAGCCCCAGGGCATTGGCGTAGTATTCGACCCGCACCCCCAACAGGGCCGCCAGCGACGTGCCCAGCAGGTCGGCCAGCCGCTCCAGCATTTCGATCTTGACGATCTCGCCCTTTTCCATGCGGTACACGGCGGCGCGCGAAACGCCCAGCTTCGCCGCCACGTCTTCGGCCTGCAGGGACGCCCCCACGCGATACGCGCGCAGGCGGTCCCCCAGCGCGGCGTAGTCTATGGAAGAACGGAACTCATCGGCGGCTCTCATATCCCCCCAGATGCCTGTCGGCGAACATCGCCACATCCTGCACGGACGACACCACCGGCAAGCCGGGCGGCATCGCGTCGAACGCCCGGGCCGGACCGAAGCCGACCACGGGCTTGCCGAACAGCAGGCCAAGGCGCACCTCGTCACGCGTGCCCTGCCCGCCCGGCAGGGCCACGACCAGGTCGCTGCTGAGAACGTTGACATGATTGCGCGACAGGGCATCGGGCGGCGTATCCAGGTCGTGGCGCGGCAGCGGCGTCAGTATCGATATTTCCACATACGGATTCGGATAACCGTCCAGCGGCACGAATCCACGGGCCGCGTCGGGCCGGCTGGGCAGCACGCCGATGCAGCGCCCCCGCCGGTCCGGCACCGAGCAGAACGCGCGGGCGACGCAGGTCATGGTGCCGCCCCCGCCGCCGGTAAGCAGGTTGTGCCCGGCTTGCGCTATCCAGACCCCCAGGGGGGCGGCCAGCTCGTCCCAGCCCTGCTTGCCCGATCCCATCACGCCTATGGTCGCCATGTCCGGCACCCCTTATTGCGCATCGAATGCGGCCGGACTCGCGCCTATGCCGCCATGCGACTGCGACCACGCGCCCGGATCGTCCAGGAAGGCCTCGACGTCGCGCAGGGCGCCGGGGCTGAAGTCGCCGTGATCGCGCAGCACGGCCAGCACGTCGTGCCAGGTCGCCAGGGCATGCACCGATACGCCCAGCGGGGTCAGCATGTCGCGCGTGGGGAACGTGCCGTAATCGAACACGATGAACAAGTCGCGGACCCTGGCCCCGGCCGATGCCAACGCCTTGCAGAATCGCACCTTGGACTGGCCCGCCGCCATCATGTCGTCGACCAGCAGCACGTTGCCGCCGCCGGCCACGACCCCTTCCACCTGGCCATGGCCCGCGCGTCTTTTGCGCACGTACTGCATGGGCAGTTCCAGCGCGTCGGCGAACCACGCCGCCAGGGCGATGCCGCTGGCTTCGCCTCCCGCCACCGCGTCCAGGCCGTCCAGCGCCCCGCGCTCGCGCAGCACGCGCAGGCCGCGCGCCACCAGGCGACGCCGCAACATGGGAAACGAAATGACCCGGCGGCAGTCTATGTACACAGGGCTGGCCCAGCCCGACGGCAGGCGAAACGGTTCGGCGGAGCGCACCGCCACGCAACCCGCGTCCAGAAGCTCCCTGGCGACCGCCCTGGACGGATCGCTCTCGGCGCCCAACGGATCCTGGTCAAAGTGGGACGGAATCATATCGGCCTCTTTTCTGTTTTTCGCATGGCTACGCCTGCACGGGCCCGGGAGCCAACCGTTCCAGCGCATCGCCAAGAACCTGGACGCCCAGCATGAAGTCGTCGATGTCCATGGCTTCCCTGGGGTTGTGCGAGCCGTTCTGGTTGCGCACGAACACCATGCCGCTGGGCACGCCGGCATTGGCCAGCAACGCCGCATCGTGGCCCGCGCCGCTGGGAATCACATCGAACGCAATGTCGCGCGCCACGCACGCCTGGGAAAGCATATCGCACACGCCCCGGTCCATGGTAGCGGGTTCGCTGAGCAGGCGCCGGTCGAAATCGAAGCGCACGCCTCTTTCCCGGCTGATGGCGGCGCATTCGGCCTGCATCAGTTGATAGAACGCCTCGAGCGTATCGGTGCTGCGGCTGCGGGCTTCCAGGCTGAACGCGACGCGGCCGGGAATGCGTGAAATCGCATGCTCGGCGGGATCGGTGCCGACGATGCCCGCGGTCACGACCAGGTCGGTGCCGCGTTCCAGCAGGACGCGCCAGTGTTCGTCCAGGCGCATGATCAGGTCGGCCACGGCGAACATGGCGTCGTGGCGCAGCCAGCGCGGCACCACGCCGGAATGCTGCGCATCGCCCAGGCACACCACCTGCTTGTGCCGGAAGTTGCCGCGTATGCCCGACACCACCGCCACCGGCAGCTTGCGCGCGATCATGACGGGGCCCTGTTCGATATGCAGTTCCAGATACGCCTTGACCCGCGTCTTGTCGAACAGCGCCTGCTGGGCGCCTATGGCCTCGACATCGGCGCCCAGCGCCCGCATGCAGCTGCCCAGCGTCTCGCCCGTGGTGCGCTGCGCCAGTTGCAGGTCGGCCGCGGCCAGCTTGCCCACCAGGCAACTGGACCCCGTGCAGGCCTTGCCGAACCAGGCGCTTTCCTCGCCGCGGAAACCGATGACTTCCACGGGCGCGCCCGCCGCGCCGTCGCGCCGGTGCGCGATCAGGCACAGCAGGCCGGCCACCACGCCGGCCAGGCCGTCGTAATTGCCGCCCTGGGGCACGGAATCCAGATGCGAACCCACCCAGACCACCGGGGCATCCGGAGCCGCGTCCGGCGCGCGAAACACCAGGTTCGCGGCGCGATCGGCCCCCACCTCCAGCCCTTCCGACTGCGCGAAATCGCGCAGGTAGTCCGCCGCGGCGGATTCGCCGCGGCCATAGCTTTCGCGCGTGATCCCCACGCCGTCGAAGGAAAGCTCGCGTATGTCGGCGAACAGTTTTTCCGCCAGGGATCGATACTGCATCAGGTTCATCATGATCGTTCGCAAAAATTCGGGCGCCGGCCCTGCCGGCGCGTCAACCCGACTGCTGGGCAAACCGCAGCCAGCTGTCGGACAAGTCCTGGTCCAGCCTGACCTGGCCGGTCAGGTCGCGGATGCGTTCGACGCCGGTCTCAAGACAATAGCGTTGCAGCCCGTCGATGATCTTCTGCATCGCGCCGGGGTCCAGGAACGACGCCGTGCCGACCTGCACCGCGGTCGCGCCCGCCAGCATGAACTCGGCCACATCCTCGGCGCAGCGTATGCCGCCGCACCCTATGATGGGTATGTCCACGCTGCGATGGCACTGATGCACCATGCGCAGGGCGATGGGCTTGATCGCCGGGCCCGAGAGCCCCCCCATCACGTTGCCCAGCCGCGGCTTGCGCGTGCGCACGTCTATGGACATGCCCAGCACCGTATTGCCCATGACCAGCGCATCGGCCCCCGCCGCCTGGGCCGCGCGGGCCACGTCGGCGATACGCGAGGTGTTGGGCGTAAGCTTGGCCCATACCGGCAGCGCCGTGCTGGCGCGAATCGCGCACACCGCCTGGAACGTGGTGTCCGGGTCCATGGCGAACGCCAGCCCGTCCGCTTCCAGGTTGGGACAGGAAATATTGGCTTCGATGACCGCCACGCCGGGAATCGACATGGCCGCCACGGCCTGGGCGAATTCGTCGGCGGTATCGGCCGAGATGGACACCACCACCGGCGTATCGAACGACAAGTACGCCGGCAGGATGTGCCGGCGGTAATAATCCAGGCCCTTGCTTGGGATGCCGATGGAATTGAGCATTCCCGAAGCGGTTTCCGCCACCCTGGGAGTGGGATTGCCGGCGCGGCTTCTGGGCGACACGCTTTTGATGACCAGCGCGCCCAGGCGGTCGAAGTCCAGCGCCTCGCTGTATTCGATGGCGAAGCAGCCCGAGGCCGGCATCACCGGGTTGCGCAGGGCAACGCCGCCCACATTCACGGTCAGGTCAGCCAAAACGCACCTCGCCCACCACGTCGCGAACCGGAAACACCGGGCCCTCGCGGCACACCCTAAGGAATTTCCTCTCGCCTTCCACCTGGAACAGGCGCACGCACGACAGGCACACGCCCATGCCGCAGGCCATGTGCTGCTCCATGGCGACCTCGCCCAGGACGTCCGGGTAGTCGGCCAGGACGGACTGCAAAAGCAGCAACAGGCGATGCGACCCGCAGGTATACACCGCGTCGTAGCGGTGCGTATCGAGCAAGCCGCGCAGAAGCGCGCCGACGTTCGGGACGGCGGAACTTCCGTCGCTGTCGTACACGCCATGCACGTCGGCGCGCGCGCCGCGCAGGAATTCGTCGCGCATCAGGTCTTGCGGCCCGCGCGCGGACATGATGGCGGTGACGTCCGCGCCCGCGTCCGCCGCCAGTCGAACCACGGGCGCCATGGTGGCCAGCCCCACGCCGCGCGCCAGCAGCAGGATGCGCCGGAATCCGGCCTGGAACGTGAAGGTGTTGCCCAGCGGGCCGACGATGTCCATGTGGCCGCCCACCCGCAAGTCCGCCAGGGCGCGCGTACCCACGCCCGTGACGTTGTACAGGAATTCGATCGCGCCCGGCTCGGGGCCGGTGCCGTAGACGCTCATGGGGCGAAGCAGGAACGGCTGCGATGCATCGGTCGCCGGACACGCCAACTGGTAGAACTGCCCGGGCCGGGTGGCGCCGGCCAGATCGGCCCGGGCCAGCAGCTTCAGGTACTTGTAGCGGTCGTTCACCCAGCGGTGCCGGACCACTTCGCAGCGATGCGAGGCGACGCTGGCGGCGTTGCGCTGGAAACAGGCTTCTTGCACGGCATTCATGCGTCTTCCATCAGGTCAGCTGCGTCCCCTTCAGTTCGGGGATCAGGAACATCGTGGCCAGCATGTCGATGACGTAGATCGTCGCCAGCAGCGTAATGGCCACGTGAAACGAGTAGGCCGTCGCCAGGGTGCCCACCACCACGGGACCGAAGCCGCCTATGGCCCGGCCTATGTTGAACAGGACGTTCTGGGCGGTGGCGCGCGCTTCGGTCGGATAGGCTTCCGACATCAGCGCCCCATAGCCGCCCAGCATGCCGTTGACGAAGACCCCCATGACGGCCCCGGCCCACAGCATGGTCAGCGGATCGGTAAGCGATGCATAGAACAGCACCATGATGACCGCGCCAAGCTGGAACAGCAGGAAGCTGGGCTTGCGCCCGATGCGGTCGGCCAGCTGGCCGAACACCCATATGCCTATGGCCATGCCGATGATCGTGACCGAGGTCCAGAACGCCGACTTCGTCAGGCTGAAACCCATTTGCCTGGCCAGGTAGCTGGGCATCCAGATCATGATGCCGTAGTAGCCGAAGTTCTGCACCCCGCACAATATCGCGATGCCCACGCTGATCTTGGTGGTGGGCTTGTCCTTGACCAGCAGCTTGAAGGAATCCAGATTGAATTCCCGCTTGCGGCCGACTTTCTGCACGAACAGCTCGGGTTCGTGCAGGCGGTTGCGGATGATCCAGGCGATGATGGCCGGAATGATGCCCACCAGGAACATGCCGCGCCAGCCCAGCAGCGGCAGCAGCACGGGAATGACCAGGGCCGCGATCAGCACACCCGCCTGCCACCCCAGGGCCACGTACGACGAGACCCGGGCGCGGTGCTTGGCGGGCCAGGCCTCGGCGGCCAGCGCCATGCCTATGCCGAATTCCCCGCCCAGGCCGATGCCGGCGATGGTGCGGTAGGCCAGAAGGTCCCAGTAGCCTTGCGCGAAAGCGCACAAGCCCGTGAAGATGGCGAAAACCAATATGGTCCAGGTCAGCACGCGAACCCGGCCGAAGTGATCGCTGAGATGCCCGAAGACGATACCCCCGCACACGGCGCCGACCAGGGTCCAGGTCACCAGCGACCCCGCCTGGCCGTGCGACAGGTGCAGATCGGCCGATATGGCCGAAAGCATGAACCCCAGGATCAGCAGGTCGAATCCGTCCATGGCGTAGCCTATGGCCGACCCCATCAGCGCTTTCCATCCATAGGATGTGATCGTGTCTGCGTCGGCGGGCATGTTCGCCGGATTGGCTCTAGCTTCCACTTTTTGTCGCTCCTCAAATATATTTTTCTATATTAATCTAAATTTTTAGACAAATCGGCCAGCAAATAATAGGGGATTACACCAATCCAGATTACAAAACCGACCATAACGTGGAACGAAAACAGGGCTGCGGCGCGGGGCGGGACTGCCGCGAGCGAGCCGGGGGAGGGTTGGAATCGAGGGTTAGAATCTAGCCATCTGAACCGGAGAACGCCGTGAACCTGTACACCTACTTCCGCTCTTCCGCTTCGTTTCGGGTACGCATCGTCCTGAACATGAAGAACCTGGCCTACACATCGGTCCCCGTGCACATGCTGCGCAACGGCGGCGAACAGAACCAGCCCGCCTACCGGGACATCAACCCGCTGGGCCTGGTGCCGACGCTGGAACTGGACGACGGCCATGCGCTGACCCAGTCCCTGGCCATTTGCGAATTCCTGGAAGAATCACATCCCGATCCCGCGTTATTGCCCAGGGACCTGCTCGATCGCGCCTGGGTGCGGTCCCTGTGCAACGCCATAGCCTGCGACATCCACCCCTTGAACAATCTAAGGGTGCTGAAATACGTCAAGCACGAACTGGGCGGCGGCGACGACCGGAAAGACGCCTGGTACCGCCACTGGATCGAGGTGGGGTTCGAGCCCCTGGAAAAGATGCTGGCGCCGCGCGCGGGCCGATACTGCCTGGGCGATGCGTTCACCCTGGCCGACGCGTTCCTGGTGCCGCAGGTGTGGAATGCGCTGCGCTTCGAGCTGCCCATGGACGGTTTCCCGACTATCATGCGCATCTACCGGAACGCCATGGCCCTGGCCCCCGTGGATCAGGCCCAGCCGTCGAAGCAGCCCGATGCGGAGTAGGCGGCGCATCCGGGTATCCAGGCGCCGCCGGCCGTAGTCCAGGAAATTGCGACCCCGGGCCTGCGCGATTCGGGCGCGGCTCAGTCCACTGCGCAGTCCTTGGCCAGGATGGTATCGGCCGACGTGGTCTGGCCACCGGTGACCTGCACGGTGGATTGCGTCAGCATATTGCCGTCGACGTCGTCGGCGTTGTCATACGTGAACGCACCCGTGGTCCAGGTATAACCGCTGCCGGAGAACGTTTCGCCCACCATGTCGGCCTTGCCGCTGGTGTTGTGCATCAGGGTGATGGCCCGACCGTTGTAGATGACCTGGGCCTGGACCGGCTGGTCGCCCTGGAAGGTGTATTGCACGCTCAGGTCGACTTCTTGTTTACCCGGGTCGCTGCATTCGTACCGGACGGTCTTTTGCGAAAGCTCGGCCTGGCCGTCATGCGATGTGGAACACGCAGCCAGACTGGCGCACAGAACCAGGCCCAGCGCGCCGGTCAGATGGTATTTGTTCATGGCGAATCCTTTAAAAAACCCTGGGCCGAAGGCTCGCGGTAATCACGCGCCGACTGCCCACTCTTGGTTTTTTATAGCATCGGAGCACGCCGCCCCTGTAAGCGCGGGTGTCAAATCCGCTCGGACTACGACCCGCCCGCTTCCGGCGCCGCGCGCCGCAAACCCGCATGTACCCTGGCGTCGGCTACGGAATGAGCCCGGCCACGGCATCATGGGCACGAAGAAAAGTTTCAGAACAACACGTTCTGCCATTACATTGAAGCAGCCGGCGCCGTCGCATCGACGGGAAACAGTTTCATGCCTACCAGCGCAATCACCGTCAACACGATCAACGCCGCGCCATAGTAGGCAACCGCGACATCCAGGCCCGCGGCGCTGGTCGCGATTCCCGCAAGAATCGCGGGAATGCAAAAAGCCAGATAGCTCATGATGTAGAACGCCGCCATCAGACCGGCGCGCTCGTGCGGCTGCGCCACCGGCAGCAGCGTGCGCAGGGCCCCCAGGAAGCCTATGCCAAAGCCCGCCCCGGCCACGGCGGTGCCCAGAAAGAAAAGAAATACTGAACTGCCGTATACACCGCCCAGCGTGACCGCCACGCCCGACATCAGGGTGAAGGCGCCGAAGGCCAGCATGCGGCCCGGCGGCCAGGCACGCAGCAAACCCACGGCGACGGCGGCGACGATGGTCAAGGTAAAAACCATCAGGCCGCCGATGACGGGCGCATGCTGGCCTGTTACCTGCACCGCCAGCGTCGGGCCCAGCGAAAAATAAAACCCGCCCAACGCCCATGCGGCAACGTCCAGCGGCGCGATCAGCAGCAGGACACGCCAGGCATGGCGCGGGACGCTGACCGTGGGACGCAGGGCGGCCCAGACGCCGGGACGCTTGCCGGCCAGGTCGGGCAAAAAACCGGCCGCCACCGCCTGGACGGCCATCACCACGATAAGCACGATGAACACCAGCCGCATGGGCGCAGGCGCGAATTGCACCAATATGCTTGTTCCCAGCGCCCCCACGGCAAGGCCTATCATGGGCGAAACACTATTGATGAGCGGGCTGCGCTGGCGATCGGAATCCATCAGCCCGGCAGCCAGGGCGCTGGTGGCGGCGCCGGTGGCCAGACCCTGCAGCAGGCGCGCCGCAATCAGCATGGAAACCGTGTGGGCCACAAGAAACAGCACCATGGCGGCGACATTGAGCAGCAACGCGCCGACGATCACCGGACGGCGGCCGATATGATCCGACACCGAACCCAGCACCAGCAGCGCCAGCAACAAGGAAATGGCATACACCCCGAACACGATGGTCAGCACCGTGGCCGAGAAGCCCCAGCTTTCGCGATACAGGCCATACAGCGGCGTCGGCGCGCCGGAAGCGGCCATGAACGTGACCAGTATCAGCGCGTGCAGCCAAAGCGCGCCCTGACGGCCCAGCCGCAAAGACGGACGAAGACAGGAGGGATCGAGGGCGGATGAACATTCGGCCATGGCAGCTCCATTAAAAGCAAATTATTTGCATTTATGGATTATGGGCCTGTTTTCCCCTTAACGCAAATAATTTGTGTTAAGGTTTGTGGCATGAACATCCGAGCAGGCATCCGGCCGGGAGGGCGCAGCGCCCGTGTCCAGGAATCCGTACATAAAGCTGTGCGCGAACTGATCGCCCAGATGGGCCGGGCCGAAGTGACGGTGCCCATGATCGCCGCACGGGCGGGCGTCACCCCATCCACCATCTATCGGCGCTGGGGCGATTTGTCCGAACTGCTGGCCGACGTCGCCATGGAGCGCCTGCGGCCCGACAGCGGTCCCGCCGACACCGGCAGCATCGCGACCGACCTGCGCGCATGGGCGGAACAGTTCTTCGACGAGATGACGTCCGAGCCCGGCCAAGCCATGGTTCGCGACATCATCGCCTGCACCGCCAGCGACGGCGCGGCGGCGCCCTGCTCGGCCTACACGCGCGAACAGATACAGACGATGCTGGACCGCGCTTCGCGCCGCAAAGAACCCGCGCCGGACATGAACACCGTCATGGACCGCTTCGTGGCGCCCATCATGTATCGCACCCTTTTCCAGAGCGAACCCATGAGCGCGGAACACGCCCGGACCCTGATCCAGTCCTGCCTGGACAGTACCGATAAAAAAAGCCTTTGAGCCACACTCGGAGGCTGCCGCATATCAGCGATTACCACGGAAAGCTGGCGAATGGCGAATCAAGGCGCTCGAGAACGTCACCCTCCTTCAGTCTCGGTGTCAGCCATTGCACAGCCCGTAGCGGCAGTCGTGTTCCAGTACGCTTCCAGCCATCGATTGAAGGTGTGGGTCAGTGGGTATTCGCGCCGCACCTGTTCAATGTCGAAGTGAAAACCTTTATTTTCGAACCAGTGGTACATCGCTGTCAGTTCTCGTCCCATGGTCTTCTCGAACTGATCCCAGGAAACCTGAGCGTACTCCACATCTCGCGCAGCCACGCGGCTGAATGCGTCGGCAATCTGCTGCATCGATAATTCATCGCCCGCCAGCGTGAATGTCCTGTTCTTCCATTCGTGGGGATGCTCGAATGCAAGCGCTGCAAACGCGCCGATGTCATCCACCGCTATCATCTGCATGGTGGCCGTCGGACTTAACGGTTGCTGGAGCTGATGCCCGTTCCGGATCGATTCGCCGTACCCCCTATGCCAGTTCTCCATGAAGAAGACGGGCCGAAAAATCGTGTACTGTAAGCCACTTGATCGCAGATGCTCTTCTACTTTAATTTTAGTTTCGAAGTGAGAAATACCTGTCTCTTCGTCGGCCGAACCTACCGAAGCGTAAACGAAATGGCTGACGCCTTGCCGCTTCGCCGCCTCGATGACCGCCACTCCCTGCTGAATCTCATTGGCCGAGTAGGGCTGCACGGAGAATACGCCGTACACACCGTCCATCGCTCGCATCAAGCTGTCGGGATCATCGAGGCTTCCCTGAAACAAGTCCCCATACCCCATCAATTGACGTGCTTGGTTGCTATGGGGATCCCGCACCAGCGCGCGCAGCTTGAATCCTTTCTTCTGCAGGTGCTGGTACACGGCGCCTCCCTGCCTGCCAGTGGCGCCTGTCACCAAAATGATTCGTTCGCTGTTCTTCGATACGACTTTCGCTTCGAGGCGCGGGTCGAGGTTTTCGGTGCTCATCATAAGAGTCATCTCCTGGTTGAACTACCGGTCTGTTGGTAGGCGTCTCTGTGTGGGAATGTGGGGGATGCGATGCTACGTATCATGTCGCTGCCCCTTGCGCTTTGCCGTCAAGCGATTTGCCTGAGCACGCCGCGGTCGACGACCATACGCTGTCATTCCGGTTTGTGGGAGGTGTAGAACTCGCTTGCGATCTTCCAGGTGCCGTCAACCTTCAGCAACTGGAGCGTCTTCCAACCCCATGACTCGCTTTGAGGTCTCGTATTGATAAACACGAGCGTAACGGTAGCGAGATTTCCGTCCTGTTCGATGCGAACGTCCCTGAACCTCTGCGTGAACGGTGTTCCCTCGAAGACGGCCTTGCGGAACGCCTCGTAGTTCGAGGTCCCCGCGCCGCTCGCCCACCCGGTTGCAGGTACTGACGAGAAGGGAATCGATTTGTCGAGCAGCAATGTCTCGAACAGCGCCTGGTGCTTGGTCGAGACCGCCTGCGTGTAAGCGGCGAGTAGCGCTTCGATCGCAGCGCGATCGTTGCCTATGCTGTCGAAATGCGCCGGAATGACGGCGAGTACGGCCAGACCGGCGGCGAGAGCAGACATCATCAGATGTTCCTTCTATTGTGATCCAGGCTGCGGGGTGATCACGGTCTTGCCGTGATGGCCGTACATCGCTCACGGCTCTTTTTTGAACAGGTCCTGGAAGATCAGAGGCCCCCAGCTCTTGTCCTCCCGCGCCTGCACAAGCGCGCCGCCCTCTTCGAGCTTCCCGAGCTTGACGGGCGCGAAGCCGAGTTGTTCGGCGAGCGCTGCCACCGACGCTGCGGCACCTTCGTCGTCGCTCGACAGGAACACGACCCGCCGGCCGCTCTTGACGTGCGGGTCGACGGCCAGGGTGCCGGCGGGCAGATGATTGAAGCCCTTCACGAACCAGGCACCGGGGAAGGCCCCGGCAACGACGGCAGAGGAGACGCCAAACCCGTTCATCGCATCAATGATCGTCTTGCCCTGCCAGTTCGCCAGATTTTGGGCGACCTCGCGATGTTCCAAGAATGGGACGGCCAGAAAAATGATGTCCGCCTTGATGGCTTCCCGCAGTGTCTTGGGGACGACCGTGGACCCGATCGCCTGTGCCTGCGGTACCAGCGCTTCGGGCGGCCGCCGACTGGCGACAGCGACCTCGATGTTTCTGCGAGCAAAGGCGCGGGCGAGGGCCTGGCCCACTGCGCCGAAACCGATGATTGCGTAAGTCGGGCGATCATCAAGAGCATTGAGCTGCGAAAGGTTCATGTCCGTCTCCGTGGGGTTGCGATAGGACGTATCATGGGCTCTGGCGCACGATCTGAAAAGTAGATAAAATTAGATGCAATCCATCTTTTTTATAGATACACTTCAATGCTTGACGGTGTTTCGCTGGATCAACTCAGAGCCTTCATCGCCGCGGTCGACGAAGGCAGTTTTTCGGCCGCGGGGCGCAAGCTCTATCGCGTGCAATCAGCGGTGAGCGGGTGGATCGGCGGCCTTGAGGCGCAACTCGACGTCGTATTGTTCGACCGCACGGCGCGTTTCCCGAAACTCACGTCCGAGGGCGAACTGTTGCTTGCTGACGCCCGCAACGTCGTGTCCGGGGTCGATGCCATGAAGGCCCGCGCCAAACTCATGGCTGGCGGACTCGAGGCCGAATTGTCAGTCGTTGTCGATGTGTTCTTTCCGACCGCTACCATTGCCGCGGCGGCGAAGGCGTTCGCGCAACGGTTTCCGCTGACGCCGCTGCGACTGTTCGTCGAGGGTTTGGGCGCGGCGTACCAGCCCGTGTTGGACGAACGCTGCAGCTTGGGCGTCCTGGCGTCGTTGCCTGTCGAATTTCCATCGCTGGTCAGCGAACGTCTGGACGAAATTCCCTTGGTCATGGTGGCGTCACCGCGGCATCCGCTGGCGACGTTTCGTGGCCGGATACCCAAGCGCGAACTGGCCAAGCACGTACAGTTGGTCCTTACCGACCGCTCGAACCTGCTATCGGGCAAGGACTATGGCGTCTTCTCTCCGGCTACTTGGCGGTTGGCCGACCTTTCCACCAAGCACGCCTTCCTCAAGGATGGCGTGGGCTGGGGCAGCATGCCTCGTCACATGGTGGAGTCCGACATTGCTGCAGGAAGCCTGGTGCTCCTGGATGTGCGCGAGGACTTCGCATTGACCATGTCGGCTTGTTACCAGGCGTCGGCGCCACCTGGGCCCGCGGGAAGATGGCTCATCGACTACTTGAAGGGTTCGTCCGGCGACGTTCATGAAAGCCATGAGTCCGACGGCCTTCCGGCTTTACAAAAGACCAGACGTCCTTGAGTTTTCATGGTGCCTTTTGCTCAACGAGTTTATCCTTGTTCCAAGGCTCTTGCGTTGAGGCAGTGGGCATATTCGGTTTCATGACGAACTCCTTTTTGTAGGGGAAGGAGGTTCTAGTTTGCGTCAAACAACGCCTCGCCCTTTCCTGCGCCGACGCCCATGATGCACGTACGTCTCGCTGTCGCCGCCAACACTATCCATTTTCTCTGCAAGGCTGCCTGAGCATAGGTGCGCGTAACGCAGCAACATACGCGTATCCCGATGACCCGATTGGACAGGAGTACCGTATAGATAAATCAGGCCCACTGATTGACACACAATTGACGCATACTCGACTTTCTTATGCGACAGCATCCCGCAACCAAAAACAAAAACCCTTGAAAAACAAGGGTCTAGTATTGAAGGAAGTGGTCGGGGTGACATGATTCGGACATGCAGCTCCTGCGCCCCGAACGCCTTCTATGCCCCATTATCCATAGGTACTGGTTGAAAAAACATAGATAAATCAAGGCCTGATTATGCAGCAGCGCGCAACTACACGCAACAACAGGAAGCTTTTTCAGAGCGAATTGACACACAATTGACGCACAGAATCAGTCGAGCCTACAAAATAGCTGGTGGTTGATCCTCTATAAACTCTTGGAGTCGACCAGTTCTGAACCTACTAGTGTCGGCTATCGGCCAGGAAGAGACCTTCGTCCAATGCGTCGCCAGGACATTCAGACAGCAGTTCCACTCAGCAAGCAGTCATTCGATCTCCGAGAGCCAGCGTTATCGGCCGGAGACGACGTTTTAGGCGTCGGCGCAGACTTGCCCAATCACTATCACAGACCGGCCGCTCGTCGAGACACATTGATGAATGGAAACTACCAAGTTCAACGAAGGTGTACTTTCGACTGCCTACGGTCCGTCGTCTCTTCGCGATCACAACTGTCGCGTCCAACGAAAAAATTACATCCACGTGAGCGTCTAGCCGAAGGGCGCGCAGCTCAGACAGCCAGGCGATCTCGATCAGTTGGCATCTAGAGCACGCCAGCACTATAAAAAATTTTTGGACATGGAAATCTCCGCAGCGGCCAACAGTTCCTCGATAGCACTGACGTGCCACACTCGCCCCAAATCTGACTCTGAATTGACCCTGCCCGCATAGATGCCGAGGAACTCCCACGCGACCGAACCGCCCCCCACCGTGGTCGAGGCCTTATTGCCTTCGACCGTCGTAATCATGTTGGTTCGGTATGCAATCACAGGCGACCCCGACTGCCCCTGGCGGGTTCGACAATCAATGAGAAATGTTGGATTGTCCGGCGTAACAATCCCTAGCTCCTGGGCAAGAAATCCAGTCGCCCATATTGGAAACCGTCCGGTGGAAGACAAACCAAAAGGGAAGCCAATTACGCTAACCGGTTCAGCGGGACGAATTAGTAACTTCCTTCGGTCAAGATCTGTCTTGAGGTAGTACGGCACTTTGTGAACGTCGCTTCCCCACTTCAAATTTAGAGCCACCACGTCGGCCGACGCACCAAAGCGCGGGTGTTCAATCCACCACGGCGAATCGTCGTCTCGGAAAAGCGGGAGCTTGATGCACTTCCATTCCCCGAGCTCTAAAGGATGTTTATGAAAGTAGATAAGGACGTTGTCCGGGATAGCTCCATGCTTTTTATCTAGACACTCGCCCGTTTCCTGATGCCTGCCAGTTACGTTGTGGCGATTCGTAATCAGGGCGCAATGCGAAGATTGGTCGTTGGCTACAAGGAACGCGGTCCCGCTACTTAACAGAGTTTCTTGGAACCGCATCTCGATGTACAACGACTTCATTGACGGAATTTGCAAGTTCATTGCAATTGCGCTTCCCGGCGCGACCGGTATGTCGGGCGGCAGGGCGGACGCTTCGATGTTCATAGAGATCTCGCCTTATAGATGATTTACTGGTTCACGCTGCACGCTGTAGAGTGCACGCATCGACTACTTACCGTCAAAGATCAGTATTTTACTTTTGCGGAGATTAGTCTCTTTCTTAGCGCAGCCATTCGTGGCTCTCGATGCTCGCACAAATCCGCGAGCGCTTCCTCGTAGATCTCGTACCCGTCAAGAAGCGCCGCTCGACTTACCTCATCGCCAATCACCAGCATTGATACCGACATCAACGCCCATTGTTTTTTGAAAACTGCCTTCTACTTGACGGCGAGACAAACGACGGGAATGAGTCGGGCCCAGTCGTCGGCCCTTGGCTACAATCGACCATTAACTGACAGACCAGACAGAGAGTTGCGATCTATATGACACAACCTAACGAGGTGCCTATTTTGGTGGTTACGCTCAACGTTCCTTTGTCGGGTAATTGGGAAGAGGATAAAGCCATTATCGTAAGAGCCGCTGGACAGCCTACGCCTGCTGATGAGTACTTTACCCACGCGACCGCGATTAAGGGTCTGTTCGACTATCGCACCTATGACACGCCAGCGCAGCCAAATCATCCCCAGAGAAAAGGTCTGCTGCGAAAAATCCACGATGAGCTTTATCCAATCGCTCATTTCGCGAAACTCTATTTCACATGTCCGAAGAATGTTGTCGTGCAATGGATCAACGGTAATCAGCAGCACGATGCTATAGTCGAATACAGGGAAGGAGGCTCAAATCAGTCGGATATACGTTATCTCGAAGTCACAACACTTCAGGGTAAGGAAGATGCCGACGAACTGGAAAAACTATCGAAAGACCCTATCTCCACGACAGTGAGCAGCAATACAGTCCAGGAAAAACATGATCGAAAGATCGATCAGCTGAGAAATATACTCAACAAAAAAGCAGCCATCGTCTACCCGGATAAAACCGCACTGTTGGTTTACACCGACGAGAACAGATTTCGACATTTTCATTTTGGAATGCCGACGCCAGAGATCAATAAAAAAGGAGATTACGAAGCGGTACTTCACGAATTTGAGCTATCGCTTCAAAACTTCTCTCACGTTTTCATTTTCAGCAACAGCGAGATCTACTGCGCGTGGACGAACCCTAAATAGGAGAGTGAGGCGTGCGGCGTCCAAAGGCATGAGAGGCAGCTTTGGGTCGACTTCAGCCGGTCATGACAGACAACTCGCGGCCATGAAGCGTCATTCGCCTAGGGCACGGATCTGGCACTCCGATTTCGGATTCGAATCAGTTACCAGTCGCTCGCGTACGCCACCACGCTCGTGGATCTGCAGCACCACAAGGTGTTCGACGTGGTGCTGGGGCGTTCCGAAGCGAGCCTGCGGGGCTATTTGAAACGGTTGCCTGGGCGCGAACGGGTGCGTGTCATTGTGATGGATCTGTCC